>OHSB01000043.1_pt1 | contig 27753 bp, 19 predicted proteins | sample 1578591 | NCBI WGS metagenome assembly OHSB01 (sample SAMEA3879508, study PRJEB24766) | human gut metagenome | biome: human-associated habitat; feature: feces | place: USA | collected 1985/1987 | reverse complement strand
TTAAAGGATTTCTCTTTGCCGTACGACACAGAGAAATCCTAATGACCGATTTGGGTTTATATTTCTATTTTGTGCATGTTGACAAAATCAGAAATAAAAACGGATTTGGCTGATTATTCTGAATAAAGCTCACGCAAGGGCGTAGCCTCAGACGAATCAGCCAAATCCGTAATCTCAAAATATATAATCCATGTTCTTCTTCTCACACCCTAAAAACATGTCTTCATGTCTTCTTGTCTAAAAAACATGTCTTCTTGTCAAAGTCGGCTTACTTGTCAAGCACTTCGTACACGGAGTTGTTGCTCTTAAACTCCGGCACGATTTCCTTCATCTTCTTTACGGTCGCCATGTCGTCGTAATGCTTGCTTATCTCTACAAGGTCTTCGATGTCGCGCTCCACGGTGTCGTAGTCGTATTGGCGCACCTTGGCGATGCGAATCTTGTCGTGGAAGGACGGCATGGTGGTCTCCTCCTTGTTGAGCACCTCTTCATAGAGTTTCTCTCCGGCACGCAATCCCGTGTACTTTATCTCCACGCCCGTGGCTCCACTCAACTTTATCATGCGCTTCGCAAGGTCTGCAATCTTGACGGGGTTGCCCATGTCGAAGACAAATATCTCGCCGCCGTTGCCCTTCGTGCCAGCCTCAAGCACCAGCTTGCACGCCTCTGGGATGAGCATGAAGAAGCGTACGATGTTGGGGTCGGTGACCGTGACGGGGCCGCCAGCCTTTATCTGACGCTTGAAGAGAGGGATGACCGAGCCGTTGGAGCCGAGCACATTGCCGAAGCGGGTGGTGACAAACTGCGTGACGCCTTTTATCTTGCCCGTCTTGATGGCATGGTCGAGGCTCTGTACGTAAATCTCGCAGATGCGCTTTGAGCATCCCATCACGTTGGTGGGGTTGACAGCCTTGTCCGTGGATATCATCACAAACTTCTTTACGCCGTACTTCACCGCCATGTCGGCAAGAATCTTCGTGCCGTAGACGTTGTTCTCGATGCTCTCGCTCGGATTGTTCTCCATCATCGGCACGTGCTTGTATGCTGCGGCATGGAACACGTAGTCAGGACGATAACGGCTGAAGATGTCCTCCATGCGTATTATTCCGCTTACGGAGGTGACTATTGTCTCAGCCTTTATCTCGGGGAAGTTCTTCGCCATCATGAGGCGGATGTCGTGCTGCGGCGTCTCGGCGCTGTCGATGAGCACCATCTCGCGCGGACCGAACTTGCATATCTGCTTCACTATCTCGCTGCCGATGCTGCCAGCCGAGCCGGTCACAAGGACGCACTTGCCACGGAGCGTGTCTGCCACGCTCTCCAAGTCGATCTTTATCTCATCGCGCGGAAGAAGGTCTTCGATGCTCACCTCCTTGAGCTGCTGTGTCTGCGGCTGCGCCGGATTCCATTCGTTTGCCTTCGGGATGTATATATGTACGCCAGCCGACAGCAGGTCGTCCTGCAGTTCCTTGTTGTTTCGGAACGAGTCGAGCGCTCCCTGCGCCACGAGCAGACATTCCACATGATGCTTACGTATGACGTTCTTCAGATTGGAGTCGAGCGGATAGACGCTCAGTCCCATCAGCACACGATGCTTCACATGCTCCTCGTCGCTCACAAATCCGGCAAGCGACATCTTGAGCGTCTTGTCGTTACGCACCTGCTTGGCAAGTCCCATGCCGCCCTTCGTCACGCCGTAAATCAGCGTGGCACGGGCATTGAGCTTGTCAATGGACACGTCATACACCGTCTTCACCAGCACACGCACAGCCCACAGCAGAAGCGTGGACAGCAGGGAGGCGAGCATTATGTCGGCTCCTCCGACGTATACGGAGCGGAAATACGGTATCTGCATCATTCCGAAATGAGCCACGTATGACAACACAGCACCGGTAAGGACAGCATATCCTACTCGCTGCAGATCGACGAAAGAGGAATAGCGGAGGATGCCGTCATAGGTATGAAAGATCTTGAAGCCGATGGCGTGGAACAACACGAAGATGCTGTTGAAGGTAACCAGCTGCCATAAGACGTTCAGAGCCTCCACTCCACTGTTCATCTTCGTATAGACAAACATGTAAGAGAGGAACACTATCAGGCAATCCATCGTGAAGATACACCAATAAGGCAATGAGTTCTTACTGAAATACCAATTTATGAGTCTATTCGTAAAGTGCATTTTGTTTCTTTCTTTTATCTATAATGTCATTACCTTGCTATTCCGCTGAACGTAGCGAAGATAATGCGGAAGTATTCGCCGACGGTGGGATGTGAGATATACCTCATATTGAGGGCTATCTTGGCGGGCATAATCTCCTCCACGTAGGCACGGTCAGGGTCTGCTGCGGCACCGAGAATGCGGTTTTCGTCAACATACTCGATGGACGCCCAGTCTGTCACTCCGGGACGGACGCTGAGCACACGACGCTGCTCCTGGGTGTAGAGGCGCGTATACTTCTCCACCTCAGGACGCGGACCCACAAGACTCATGTCGCCCTTCAGCACATTCCAGAGCTGCGGGAGTTCGTCGAGCTTATACTTGCGGATGAACAGTCCTGTGCGAGTGATGCGGTTGTCGCGTTCGCCGACGGTGATGAGTCCCTTGCGGTCCGACCCCACTCGCATGGAGCGGAACTTATACAGACGGAAGGGCACGCCATTGCGACCCACACGCTCCTGCGAATAAAAGCCGCCGCCATTGCTCTCGAGGCGTATCAGAACGTAAAGCACTATGAACAGGGGCGAAAGCGCTATCAAGCCCAGAAACGAAAACAGGATATCGAAGAATCTGGTCATACCCGTAATATTTACTTGCCCATTACCTTATTGTGTGCTTCCACTACGGTACGGATGACGAAGTCAGCCTGCTCGTCTGTGAGCTGCGGATAGATAGGCAGCGAAATCTCGTGTGCGTAGTTGCGGTAAGCCTGCGGGTAGTCCTTGATGTCGTAGCCCATCTCGCGGAAAAGCGTAAGCATAGGCATCGGCACGAAGTGTACGTTTACTGCCACTTCCGACTTTGCTATCTCCTGAATGATTTCGTCGCGCTGCTGCTCCGTCACGTCCTTTATGCGAAGGGCGTAGACGTGGTAAGAGCTTTCCTTACCGGGAGTGAGCGCAGGAGGAGTGAGCGCCCAGTCATACTGCTTCAGTGCGTCGTTATAACGTGTGAAGACGCGCTTGCGCTCCTTGAGAAGATCCTCATACTTGCGTATCTGTGCCAGTCCGATGGCAGCATTTACGTCGGCAAGATTACACTTCATACCCTGACCGATGATGTCGTAACGCCATCCTCCTGCCTTCGACTTCGTGAAGGCGTCCTTCGTCTGGCAGTTGAGAGAGAAGAGGCGCATCTCGGCATAGAGCTTGTCATTGTCGAAGGGTTCGGGCATGTTAAGGCAGATGATGCCGCCCTCAGCCGTCGTGACGTTCTTGACGGCGTGGAGAGAGAAGATGGCAATGTCGGTCTCTGAGCCTGAACGCTTGCCGTTGTAGTGTGCGCCGATGGAATGGGCAGAGTCGCTTACCACAATTATTCTGCCCAACTGACGCTGTACGTCGGACGTAGGAGAGAACATCGCCTTCACCTCCGGTTCTGACACGAGCGACATGATGGCATCATAGTCACAGGGGAAACCGGCTATATCAACGGGAAGAATGGCCTTAGTGCGCGGCGTGATGGCACGGCGGATGGCTTCCACAGAGATGTTGAAGTCCTCACCGGAGTCTACCATTACCGGCTTTCCGCCAGCCCAAAGCACGGCAAGTGCTGTAGCAGAATAGGTGTATGCCGGCACGATGACCTCGTCACCGGGCTGCAGTCCGAGCCAACGGAGCACCAGAATGGCGCCCGATGTCCACGAGTTGACACCAAGAGCACGGCGTGCGCCCGAAAGCTTGCATACTTCTTCTTCGAGAGCCTTCACCTTCGGACCGGTGGTTATCCAGCCCGAACGCAGCGAGTCGGTCACTTCGTTTATTACATCATCATCAATATATGGGGGTGAGAACGGTATTTTCATAATTATTATCTATTTACGTTTACTGTCATTTTCTTATTTGTCAACACCTTATACAAGCCTTTTATATAGCCGAAGCCATAACTCAAGTGGAGGTTGAGGAAGATGTATGGCATGTAAAAAGCCAAGGCAAAGCGCTTCTTGCGCAACGCTGTCTTGATGCCGAACATGAAGCCAAGGACGAAATACAGCGCCATTACAGCCAGATACATATAGGCTATGATGGACGAAACAAAGCTAAGCAACGCTCCCTGCACTATGCCTATGCAGAAAAGCAGGGGGAAGAACTGGCGCACGGTGGCTGGCGTTCCGAGCTTGCGGTTCACCAACGGCTTGAACAGTCCGTACTGCCAGTACATGCGACGCGTCTTTGCGATGGTGTCTCGTGCGGCATACTCAATGACGATGTCGGGGATAAGGAATATCTTTCCGCCGTTCTTGATTATGCGTCCGTTGAATTCGTCGTCCTGATTTCGCGTCAATTCGGGATCGAACATGCCAATCCTGTCGAACAAGTCGCGATGGAAACAGCCGAAAGGCACGGTGTCTACCTGCTTTATCTTGCTGGCGCCGATGCGAAAATCAGAACCGCCGACACCGAAAGAATGACACAGACACTGGGCTATGGCAAGTGCCTTGGTGGTGTCGTTGGCAGGAAGCGTGTTGCACACGCCGCCCACATTGTCAGCCTTTAGCTCGTAAAGATAACGGACAAGGCGTGAGAAATAGTCCACCGGATACTTGCAATGTGCGTCTATACGTATGACCACGTCGCCCGTAGCCTGGGCAATGCCGTTGTTGAGAGCGTAGGGAACGGTTCGCTGGGGATTGTCTATGAGCTTGAAGAAGGGATGTGTCTTGGCATACTCGGTGATAAACTCACGTGTGCCGTCCTTGCTCATACCGTCAATCAGAAACACCTCCATACGGTCCTTGGGATAATCCTGCAGAGTGATACTCTCAAGGAGTCCTTCTATGAATCTGCGCTCTTGATATATTGGACAAACTACTGTTATCTTAGGATTGTTCATGATGTCTGTCATTATGATTAAAGACGTGCGTCTATGATATCGCGCGACAATACGCCCTTAACGTCATACACCACGCTGTTCGCGGCACGAACGGCAGAGAAGTCGATGTCGCGGAACTCGTTGTGGGCTACAGCGAGGATTACGGCGTCATACTTCTCGTCAGGAAGCTGCGTCTTGATGCTGATACCATATTCGTGCTCAACTCTTTCGGCGTTAGCCCACGGGTCGTATACGTCGATGTTATGGGTGTATTCGCTAAGGGTGTGATAGATGTCCACCACCTTGGTGTTGCGGATATCGGGACAGTTCTCCTTGAACGTGATGCCAAGAATGAGAATCTTGGCGTCCTTGACGAGGATGCCTTTCTTGTTCATACACTTGATAACCTGATTGGCAACATAGTCGCCCATGCCGTCATTCAGTCGACGTGCTGCAAACATCACACGCGGAAGAACGCCATACACCTGTGCTTTCTGGATGAGATAATAAGGGTCGACGCTGATGCAGTGTCCGCCCACCAGACCCGGCTTGAGCTTGATGAAGTTCCATTTGGAAGCCGCTGCCTCAATGACGTCGTTAGTGTCGATGCCCATAGCATTGAATATCTTTGCCAGCTCGTTCATAAAGGCGATATTGACATCACGCTGCGAATTCTCTATTATCTTCGAAGCTTCAGCCACACGGATGCTCGGCGCCTTGTGTGTGCCGTTGACAAGTACGGAGTTGTAGACGCCATCCACGATATCAGCCACCTCGGGTGTAGAACCAGAGGTCACCTTCTTTATCTTCTCCACGGTGTGAAGCTTGTCGCCCGGATTGATGCGCTCGGGGCTGTAGCCTGCGAAGAAGTCCTCGTTATACTTCAGTCCGCTCACACGCTCCACTACGGGCAGACATTCTTCCTCTGTCACGCCTGGATAAACGGTTGATTCGTACACGACGATGTCGCCCTTATTGATAACCTTACCCACTGTCTCGCTGGCACCCCAAAGCGGCTTGAGGTCAGGATGGTTGTTATTGTCAACGGGTGTAGGTACGGCTACAACGTAGAAGTTGCAGTCGCGTATATCGTCGAGGTTGGTGCTACAGACAAAGTTATGGTTATGTATAGCGTCGCCAAGCAATTCATCAGACACTTCCAGTGTGGAATCATGACCTTGCATAAGCTCGTCTACACGATGCTGGTTCATATCGAAACCAACAGTCGGATACTTTGTTGAGAAAAGACGAGCCAACGGTAGGCCCACGTATCCAAGTCCGATAACAGCAATTTTAATATCCATTTACATTATATATTTAAAAATACATACAAAGTTAATATATTTATTTGAAACGTGACGCCATTTGCCTGAATAACAATTACGGCAGACACCACTAAGCTATTTCCTCGGCTATCGTACGGATTACCACCGGAGGAAGAAATGCCTGCGCCGACTGTATGCAGTTGAGTTTCATCGGAACAAGGCGGTCCTGACATTTATAGATGTCGAGGATTATCTCTGCAAGGCGGTTGACGTCGCGCGTGGGGAAGATGAAACCGTTCTTGTTGTCAGTTATGATGTTGGCATTGTCGTGCCAGTCGCTCGCAATAATAGGCAGACCAGCAGCGAATGCGTCTATAACCGTGCCAGCCAAACCCTCACCCGGATAGTATGTAGGGAAGAGCAAGGCGGTGTATTCTTTCAGCTTGAAGACGCTCTTATCGAACTCCACCCTGCCCCAATAAGCCACAGTTTCGGGCATCGAAGCCTTTACGGCATCAAACCAAGGACGGTCGCAATCCTCCACATTGCCGTACATGTCGAGCGTAGCAATGGTCTTGCCTGCCTTTTCGTTGGCAAGGCTCACAGCCTTTATGGCATCTTCTATGCCTTTCGTGGGAGTGATACGTGAGAAGATGCAGAAGCGCATCGGACGGAGATTATATCCGGAAAGCTCGTCAGAGGTGAGAATACGCAGGGGCTTGCAGTTGGGCATCACCACGACACGATGCAGCCCCAACCCGGCAAGCGAGTCTTTCATGTTCTTCGTTTCGGGATAAATCATGTGCAGACGCTTGGCGAAACACAGAAGCCAGCGGTTACGTCCGAGGAGTTCGGCAAGCCATCCTCCTATCACTACATAATGGATACGGCGTGAGAAAAGAAGATTATAAATTACTACAAGGGGCAGAATCACCTTTATGCCGTTCTGGGCGGGAAGGATGATGACGTTACGGCTGCGTGCCACGCAACCGAACAACTGAAAAAGAAGACGCAGAACAACACTCTTGCCGCCGGCTGTGTCCACCCGCTTTATTTCAGACGCCCCGTACAACGACTCGAGTTCGTCGGCCACGATGCGCGTCTTGATAGTCTGCCCGTTATAACTGTTGTTCTTTATATCAAAATTGCCAATAATGCTTATCTTTCTCATATCAGATTGTTTTTAGGTTAGTGGGTATTTTTTTCCAAGGAAATTCGACAGATGTTCGCGCAAAAGATAGTATACCTTCATCGCTACGAAGCACGGAAATGACATGTGTGTCAATGAGACTGTAGAGAGATGCTGCTCGCGGGTCTTGCTCATCAGCTCGCTTATCATGCCCATCTGCTTCAGCAGACTGCGGGTTTTCTTTGCTCCTACTGCATTGTGCTCATGCTGACGATAGAGCATAAGCGGCTCAGGTTCGGCTACGACCACGCCCTTGTTCCACAGCACGGCGATGGCAAACCACGCATCGTGCATCACTATCTTTTCTGAATAAGGGAAGCAGACCGCCTTTGCCTTCTGATTGAGCATCATCGTACAGCCCGGCATATTGTTATAGAAAAGATGATAATACTTGTCATTGAACACGGACATCGGATAATGGCGGAACTTCCAGTACGATTCGGCGAAGACGTTTAGCTTCGCATCCACCAGCTTCAGATTGGTGCAGGCTATGACAGGACAGCCCTCATGCTCTGCCTCGCCTTCCTGCATGCGCTTCAACGTCAGCTCCACCTTGCGCGGAAGCCACACGTCGTCATGGTCGCAAAACATGTAATAGTCGGCTTCCACATTGCGCAGCATCCACATAAATCCCTCTTTAGCTCCGAGATTTCTGCTGCTTGGCATTACGATGATGCGACTATCGCGCTCAGCCAGCTCATGTATAAGGGCTAAGGTGTTGTCAGTGGAGGCATCGTCACGGATGTATAGCCTCCAGTCGGTGTAAGTCTGGGCAAGCAGAGAACTGACCTGCTCCTCCAGATAGTTCATGCCGTTGTATGTAGAGAGTAATATTGCTAATTCCATTTTGTTTCGTTATTGTTTGTGTTTCTCCTGGATGGTGCTGATCATCGCCGTCTTCTTCTTACGCCAACGCGACTCTCTGATGAGATAGAAAGCAACAGGCAGCTGTCGTGCCAGGCGTGCCGGAAGAATCTTCTGAAGCAGCGTCGTGAGGCTTATCTGCATCCTGAGCAGACGCGATTGGCGAGAGTTTCGCTCACGTACGCTCTCGGCAAGGGCGTCTGCCAGCGATCGGTTGATGCCCTTACCTGTCATGCCCTGATTGTAAATGCGGAGCATGCCGTCATAAAGAGCGCTGTCCCACTTGTGTCCGGCTATACGTCGGACCGCATCATACATCTTGCTGTTGGCAAGGACATGACTGTCGACGTGTGCCTGTGAGTTTATCTTCTTCGATATGGACGATGTGGTGATGATGCGATAACCGTAGTCCTGCAAGGCTCCGTCAGCATAGTCATAGCGCAGTCCGGCTGCTATGGCTGAGATGTTGAAGTCGGCGTCCTGCAAAGAAAGGAGTCTGTCGTCCCACGTGAGACTGTTGCGGCGCAGCGAATCGGTGCGATAGATGTTGTTCCAGACTATGAACGGAAGCCTACGACTTGCGAACATCTTGACGTCATCCTCTGCCACACGGTATCCGAAGTCGTAAGGATGCGGCGCTGTGACGAACTTCTCGTCCACATAAACGCCCGACGGGAAGACCATGAAGTCGAGCTCGGGGCGCTTCTGCATCATCTCCACTCGCTGACGCAGACAGTATGGGGCTATGTAGTCGTCCGAATCGAAGACGATGACAAACTCGCCACGTGCCATCTCCAAGCCTATGTTGCGGCAGGTCTGCGCACCCTTCGGCTGGCGGTCACGCCTTACCACTCGTATGCGACTGTCCACCTCAGCATAATGATAAAGCAGCTGCAGCGTGTCTTCCTCCGAACCATCGTCAATGGCAAGCAGCTCCCAACCACAGAAATCATTGGCACGGATGCTGTCAATCATCGTTCTCACTTCGTCACGATGATTGAATACGGGCATTATTATGGTGAGAGGTATTCTGAGCGGTTCCATTATAGACTTTTAATTATTGCAAATTATATATTATAATATATAAACGCCCGACACAGTACAATATTGTATCGGGCGCTGTAATAATAACATTTTATTCGGCTTGAATCAGTGTTTACGAAGCAATTTGTTTCGTATAAGGGAGTTTACGTATTGGCGTTCGTTCTTACGCAGTCCTATGAAGTAAAGCAGCAGAACAAAGTAAGCATAAGCCACCACCACGCTCTGTATCGGCCCCGCCACCTGTTTCAGATAGAGTGTCGGGGCGAAGAGAAGCGTTATCAGCAGCACCGGCACGTACGACCCGCGCACAAGAGCCCATACGTCGAACTTCGTGATGCGGATGATGATGAACGGACGCACAAGGAAAACCAGGAACGAAAAGGCTATGTAGACATAGAACAGATATTCCGGCGGCATGCCACGTCGCATCGCAAAGTATCCCACGACAATCGAACTTACAAGCAAGGTGTTGACAATCATCTGATAGAGCTTTATCTTTCCCGTGGCGAACACGAAGTCGTTGACGCCTGCATTGATGGAGAATATCAGGATGTCCACGATGAGCAGATGGGTGAACGTGATGGCATACGGCGGCACTTCCTTCAGCCACAGACCGAATATCACTTCCGGCGCAAGGATGAAGGGAATGGAGACGAAGAACATCGAGAGGTAAGTGGCTTTGGAAGCCAGACACACCAAGGACGTGCAGCGGTCCAGATTGCCCGCAGCATAGTTCTTCACTATCTGAGGCGAGATGGGTTTCTGCGCATTATTGGCAAATGTCTGAAGGATGGAACCGACGGAATTGGCGACGGCAAGTCCTGCGTTCATCGTGGTGCTGAAGAACATGTTGATGATGAGCGCACCGCCCTGCGCCTTGCCTATCGTGGCAATGGCACCGATGCCTATACCGATGGAGAAATTGAGCACGTCATAATACTTGCGCCACTCACGCACAAACACAAAGCGGGTGATGGCAGCAAACTGCCTACGGCAATAGGCGAAGAACACCAACGTGGGGAAGGCGGTCATGAATGCCATCACGTAGGTATAGATAATCAGCTTGTGCTCGAAATGGTCGATGAGCAGATAAGTGAAGAACAGCTTGAAAAGGCTCATCGCCACGTCCGTGGAGCAGAACACGAAGAAGCGCTCACGGGCTATGAGCAGTCCGTTATAGGGCACGCCGACGAACGACATGGCTGCTGCCACGATGGAGACATCAAAGACACGCAGCACAGTCTGCATGTCGCCGTCATAGCTGACATGGTGCATGATATACCAATGTCCGGCGGGCAAGGCTATCGCCACGGTCAGCAAGGCAATGAGCACATGTATGACAAGATTGACATTAAACTGACGGCACACCTCCTCCTCGTCATTCTTGCCAATGGCGATGGCAATGAAACGGTTGGACGTGGTCACCATGATGGTGTTGATGATGCTTATGAAGGTGATGATGCAGGCTATGACCGAATAGAGTCCGTAGTCGCTGATACCCAAAGCTTGCAGACTGAAGCGTGTATAGAGCAGTCCGCTTATGGATATGATGGCGAGTCGGATGTAAAGGAAGAGCGAGTTTACCGCTATTGATTTGTTTGTATTTTCCTGCATCTTCAAGTAGTTCTTATTTTTTTATTCTGTCGTCAGATTACGCTTGTCCGTATCGTCATAGACGTAATGCGAATAATAGAGCAAGGCGAGGGCGTAAAACATAATAGTGTACGGATACATCTCGAAGAGAGACATAACCCAAAGACATGCCACCGCAAGGAGCAGCAGCTGCATGTTCTTTATCTTCAGATACGGGTGAATGGTCTTGAACACCTTGCTGCATACCATTATATATATGCTCAGCAATATCACTCCGCCATGTATAAGGATGGAGAGAATGAAGTTGTGAGGACCGATGGCGAAGGCTGTCATATTGGCTTTGAACCAGTCGGCATCGGCGAATCCCCAGCCCCAAATAGGCGACTCCTCTATTATCTTCAGGGCGCTTTCCCACATGTGTGTACGATATGTGAAGGTAAGGTCTTTCTTCAGCACGTCTTCCACGATGTATACTGCCAGCTCGTTGTTCTCAAGACCACGTCCGTTGAACACCACGAATATCTGAAAGAGCAGAAAGACTGCGAACAGTCCGCAAATGGCAGTCAGTCGCAACTTGGACGTCGGCAGCAGACAGCAGACAAGGAAAACGAGAATCATCGAGAGTGATGTCATCGAACCTACCATCGCCAACGACGCCACAATGACAATGGCAAGCACTATCATGTTGACGAGCCAGATGCGTGAATAACGCAGACACAGCAGATTGCTTGCCAACGCAGCCATCATTCGACATCCCATCTGATTGTAGTTATTGCCGAACAGATAGCCGGTCGCACCCTTATAGTCGTCCACAAGCCAAAGCAACGGATGCGTCACGAGGTGTACGAAGTTGATCCACACACAGACGGTGAAAGCTATGGTGAAGCACTTCAGCACCATCTCCATGCGATGACGATAATAACGCATGGTGAGCAACATAAACCAAATGAAGATGCTGTTGTAAATGGCATTGCGGATGTCGTTGACATTTACGACCGTCAAGCCTATGAGGATAAAGAAGTAGAGGAAATTAAGAAAGCCGTATCGCGACATCTCCTTCTCACGCGCCACCAAAGCCAGCATAAACAGAAAGCTGACAATATTGACAGCCAACACACCATACGAAAGCACGGGCATCTTGAGCTCAGACAGCGATATGGTGACATTCAACACAACGAAGAATATCATCACAAACGGCAGCAGCGTCATGTCATGCAGACTGACGCGAGTGGATATTTTGTCAAAATACAGTGGTATTCGCTTGAAAGTGAACAGCGACATTTATGGGTCTCCTTTTTAATAAATAAATGGGAAGGCAGTGATGCCTCCCCTATTTTTGATTATGCTTTTGTAAAGAGCTGCTTACGCGCAAGCCACAATGCCGTAACGAAAGTGGCAAGGAAGCACATACCGAAGATAAAGATGATGCGCTTCGGACCGGCGGGCTTCACGGGCACCGTGGCACTCTCGATGGTGGTGAACGCCGGGGTCTTCTCCTGAAGCTTGGCACGCATCGCCTCCAGCTGGGTGCGCATGGCGCTGTAAGCGTTAAACTTGAGCTGCATCTCGTTCTCCAGCTCGTCACGCTTCGATATGAACGACTGGAGCATGACGTCCTGGTTGGCATCGCAGTAGGCGCTGTATTCACGCACGCAATACTCATACTCACGCTTCGACTGCTTGGCGAGCTTCTCGTAGTGCTCCACATCCACGCGTGCCTTATTGGTGCGATACTTGGTGATGAAGGTCTGCAGATGATTGCGCACCGAGTCAGCCATAGTGGCGCAGATAAGCGGGTCCTGATCTTCCACCTTTATGGTTATCACCTCAGTCTTCTTATCGACGTCGCAACTGATGTTTGCCTTTATCTGGTCGAGCAGCTCGCTGTCCTTCTTCGACATGCGGAAAGCGCTCATGCCCGTTCCCTTGCTGGGAGGACCGGGCAGGTCTTTCGAGGCGAAAAGCTTTGTCACCGAACGCATCATCTTCTTTACCGGCGCCGTAATGGGGTTCTTCTTCTGAAGCTTCGACATGTAGTTATAGTAGTCAGTATTGACAAGACCGTCCACCGACTTCACATTTATGCCGAGCAGCCCGATGGCAAACTCGTTGGAGCTGACCACATCCGGATAGAGAAGCGGATAGATGGCGTCCTGCGTGGCACCGCCAAGGTTAACGCCGAACTGCGATGCCAAGGACGAGAGTCCGCCTGCCATGTTCTCACTGGTTGCCTCAGGAGCAAGCTTTACGCTACAGCGATAGTAGCGTGGCTGCGGAAAGATATACAGGCACGACAGCACAAACACTATCGGCAGCACGATGAAGAACACCTTCTTCTTCGTCTTCAGCAATTTCCACACTTCCGTGAGGTCTATAACGTCTTTCTTTTGTTCGTTCATTGTTGTAAGAATATATCCGTGATTAAGTTTCTGGATTACTTCATTATATTAGAGATGGTGGCAATCATCGCTGCGATTGACGACATGCTTGATCCCATGCTCATCATCTCTGCCGTCGACATCTTACGTCTCAGCTTGGCAGGAACGACAATCTCGCAACCCGGCTGCACCTTGGCACCATGACCGACCTTAGCCACCTTGCCGTTCATATATATAATGTATGCACGGCGCTTGACGGCATCGGCGGCGTAACCACCAGCCTGGTCGATGTAATAACCGGCACGCTTGCCCTTCTCGTATGCCACGGTGTTGGAGTACATCACCGCACCGTTGATCTTCACCGTACCGTTATACTGCGGCACGATAAGGCGGTCGCCGTCACGAAGCACCACGTCGGCATCCGATCCAGGCCTCTTCATAGCCTCCTCAAGGTCCACACCGACGGGATATTCGTCAGGCACCTGGAACTTCTTGATGTTGGCGTTGGCAGCTCCCTGAGCCGTTGACTGCACGGCGCTGGCGTTATTGGATGAAGCGGCAAGCGTCAGAAGATTCTTCTGCTGCTCCTCCTGCTGCATCTTCAGCACAGCCTCCATACGAACCTTCTCTGCCTCGTTGGCCTTACGCATCAGACGCGCACCCTTGATGTAGGCGAGGCCGTTTGATCCGCCTGACATGCGGAAGAGGTCGCTAAGGCGTGTGTTGTTGCGCTCAAGAGCGTATGTTCCGGCGTAAAGCACCTCGCCTTCCACAGTGACGTTCTGCTGCTCGGTGTAGCCGGGCGAACGCATCACGTAGACCTCATCGAAGGGCATAAGCGTGAAGCTGCGGTCGCCGTCCACAGCGAAGTTCTCCTTAAGGGCCATATTGAACGTACGCGCGATGACGCTGTCGGGACGCACAGCCTTCGAGTCGCTCACACGGCGGCTGACGCTGACGTTGGAAAGCGAAGCCTTGTCGGTCAGACCGCCAGCCTGTATGATAAAGTCCTCAACTGTCTCGTTGTCGGCATACTTATACACACCGGGGAACTGCACCTCGCCGCGTATGGTGATGGTGCGCTCCGTCATGCGCTCCGTCTTCGTGGCTACGAAGAGCACGTCGTTCTCCTTCAGCGGAATGTCAGCCACCTTGCCGCTCATGATGCCTTCCACGTCCACGCTGATAACCTCCAGTGTGCGGTCCGGCTTCATGCGGTGCATCACGGCACGCGATGTGATGGCCTCTTCTGTCACGCCGTCAGCATGCTCGATGAGCGAGCGCACGCTGTTCACCTGTCCGTTCAGATTATACTTGCCCGGACGGAACACAGCTCCCTTTATCTCCACGGTGTTGGAGTAGCGCGCCATGACGGAATCGACGCTTACAGAGTCGCCGTCGGCAATGCGGAAGTTAGAGAAGTCGAACTCCTCCACGTTATATGCAGAATGGTCGATGCCGCTCTTGCGGTTGACGCTGACAGCCTTGCGGTAAGCGTCGCCCGTGAATCCGCCCGAATACTTGAGGAGCGAAGCTATCGACTCATTGGCTTTCATCTCATAATACATAGGACGCTTCACCTTACCCGTGATGTTCACGAGGCAGTCGTACGGTCCCACTACGATGACGTCGTTGTCGGCAAGGCGTACGTTGCCCGTAAGCTTGCCGTTGAGGATATAGTCATAGATGTCGACAACAGTAACAAGGCGGTTGTTGCGATAAACCTTGATGTTACGCAACGTACCTATCTCGTTCGTGCCGCCAGCCATGTAAAGGGCATGGAAGACGGTGGCGAAGGCAGAGAGCGTATACGTACCCGGAGTCTTCACCTCGCCCATCACGTTCACCATGATGGTGCGGGTCTGTCCCACGGTCAGGCGAATCTTGCTGCTGCTGTAGCGGCTGCCAAGGGTGGAGCGCAGACGAGCGTTGGCCTGCGCGACGGTCAGACCGCTTACCTGCACCGGACCGAAGCCCTCTATGGTAATGCTACCGTCAGGCGACACCGTACACTGCTCCGACTTCTGCGACGCTCCATACACGTCCACGAAGACGGCATCACCAGGACCGAGACGATAGTTCTGCGGAGTGGCGATGTTCATGTTCGGCTCGAAGGTAAGCTCCTCATTGTTAAAGATATCGCGTCCGAACACCTTCTTCTTTCTGGCTTCACGCTCGGCAAGAAGCTGCTCCAGCATCTGCGCCGTATCGGGCACCATCTCGAACATCTCCTTCTGATAGTCCATAAACTCCTCGTCGGTTTCGTCGTACGTATGCTTGTAGTTACGGTCGCGCTCCGACTTCACACGCATATTCGAGTAGTTCTGCGCATAGCTGTCTGCCTCACGTCCGTAGTCGCTGCGGGTGTACTGGTCGCGCGTCTTGCCGTTATTGGTGCGCAGACGTGTGTCCGTCTTTGCAGAAGTGTCGTCGCTAACATTGCCAAGACCGCCCTGTTTCAGCTGGCGCTCATATTTATTGCGCACGCGGCGTATCTGCGAAATGTCAACGCCACGCTGCATGAGGTCAGTGACAATCTGCGACTGCGACTTACCCTGCTCCTTCGCCTTCATGACGTACTGCATAACCTGCGTGTCGGTCATGGACGACTGTGCTGAGACAGCCATAGGCATGATCAACATGAAGATTAAATAAATCAAGTATTTCTTCATAACTTGTAGATATGTGTGTGTATTAGTATGGTTACTTTTTTCTTATTACTATTATATATTAACTCAAAATAATACATTTTGTTGTACCGAAAGCCATATTAATTAAAAGCTTTTACTTATTAAGCGCTTTCTCATATATATCTTCCAGAACCAGTCCGGCAATGGTAAAACCGAAAATAGCCGTGATGTGCGACATCGATCCGTTTATCTGCGCTTTCTGGAATGAGCAGGGATCGTCGCCCGTGTCCGTGCCGCGATTTTCGAGCAGTTCTTCGCTGTAGACACACTGGAACTTATGAGCAGGAATGGTCTTGGCACGCTTCATGCGCTTCCTCAATGCAGCGCCGAGCGGACAGCCGCGCACCTTCCAGAATTCTGCCACACGAATGCGCGTCGGGTCCATCTTGAGCGCAGCTCCCATTGACGAGAACAGCACAGCCCGCGTCTGACATGCCAGCAGTATGAGCGCTGCCTTGTCCTTCAACGAGTCGATGGCGTCCACAATATAGTCATACTCGTCCAAAGAGAACTCCGAAGCGCTCTCCTCCGTGAAGATCTTCTGAATGGCAGTAATCTCACACTCAGGATTGATTTCCAGCAGACGTTCCTTCAGCGCCTCCACCTTCGGACGGCCCACAGTCTTCGTCGTAGCCATAAGCTGACGGTTGACGTTAGACAGACAGACGCAGTCGCTGTCCACGATGGTGATACGGCGGATGCCCGAGCGCACCAAGCACTCCACGCACCAGCTTCCCACGCCGCCTACACCGAATACGATGACGCGCTTGGAAGCTATATCCCCCATTACATCCTCACCAAGAAGCAGTTCGGCACGCTTGAATATGCCATTCTCTATTCCCATATTCCTAATAATATTCACATTGTTACAAGCTGCAAAGTTACACAAAAAATCCCAATCACTTACTATTCCACTTTTATTTTCATCAGACAAGGAAGACAGAATCATTTTAGTAGATAGCATAATGGCTGTTTGCCGTCAACAGACCGGCAAACAGCCATTATTGATTTATTCGAAGTCAGCTTGTTGTTTTTCCAATAGCCTAACGACACATATATCAGGGCATTACTCTGCCACAAGCCTTACGGGCATGGCACGGTATCGTTTCGTGTTCTTTCCAGACGAACCCGACACAAATCGGTAGTTTGACATGTTAAGGCTCTTGCCGAAAGCGTCAAGGTACAAGTACCAGAAGCCGTATTCAGGACTTTTTTCCGAGAATCCCTGATAGTCAGACAGGCGTGAGCGTGTCCATAGGTTGGCATGATAGCTGTCCTTGTAAACCGCGTCCTCGTCGTTCTTGCCCTCATAATATCCGCTCATAGGGATAAATATCTGGGGAATATCCCTATCCTTGTCTTCCGTATTAATTCTCAGACAGTTGTACACCTCGCCATAATGAGTCTTCTCCTCTACTATCGCCAAGTTATTGTTGTCTATAAGACCTTGCAGACACATGTTGTCGCACACCTTGAAGTTACCTATTGCCAAAGCATCTACTACACGGTCATCTGTTTTTGCCGGGTATTTGTCAGAGTTATCAGCCTCCGAAATCTTAAAGTAGCCACCTATTGCTCCCTTGTTGTCTTTAAGAGCGGTTGTGGAAGGAGAATAGTAGCCGTTGTTTGTGGCACCAAGGTTGCGGTCGAGCATGTGGTAGATCTTGTTCTCGGTAGTTCCGTCTTTTTTAGTAACCTTAGCCTCTACATCAACCATCTCATAATAGCGCCATCCCGAAGCCTTGCTCTTGCCAAGCTGATAGTCGGTTGTCAACTGTGCAAACAATCCTACATGATAAACCGGATAGGTTACCGTAATCTTGGTTCTCGCGTTGGTGATAGTTATAATGGTAAATGCCTCATTGCTAATCCACCTATTATAATTATTGACGTTATACGATTCGTCCGAATTGTTGGCAAGCCTCACCTCCCAGAATTTTTTATCACTGTCGAGCTTTACTGTCACTCGCGGATCATTGCACGTCATATCATCTTTATCAATATATGGTATAAGATAGTAAACCGTATTTTTTCCCACAAAGAAGTGGAGTCCGTCGTTGCGCACTCTGCCTTGGTTTTCCGCCGGCCATATGCCCTTAAGCGAGTTATCCATCCATTTGAAGTAGTCTTTCTGTTCTTCCTGAGTAAGTCCGTCAAGTCCTCGTATCTGCACCTTTCTTTTTTTGTCGTGACGGAAGTCGTAGCCCAACTGTGTAATCTCTACATCGAGCGACAAGTCGCCTGATGTTATTGTCACTGTTCCTGTATGCGCAGACGATTCGAAGTTCTCGGTCAGAGAAAGTTCGATAGTATACTGTCTGCCTGTTGGCGAGGGGTGTCCAGCAGATGTTGGCAAAACAACACTCTCTTTTTCCGTGTAACCAGTAATCCAATCTGCATTCGACTTCACATTATATTTGAAGTCTGGCTTGGTTGTTACAAACGTCACAGTAGCCTTCAGTACGTTACCATCTACAGTCTGCTTGCCACACACGCCAAGTTCGTAGTCCTTACATGCTATCATGTCTACAATAGGCGGATTGTCGTCAACCACCACTGCAGACAGTCTGTTCTCTGGCAGATTAGTTTCTGCTTCAGCTTCTTCTGCTGTCGAATAGCCTGCATGATTTACAGCCGTGACCTTCACCTGATAATGATGGTTGCGAAGAAGATCCATCGGAGTAAAAGTGCCGTCCGGATTCTTTGTTTGGAACGCTACCTTATAATAAGTCTCTGGTCCATTATAATACTTTGCCTTGATTATCATGCATGCCTTGTCGGCAGGTGTCTCATAAAAAGGTTGCTCACCCGTAGCAGTAGCAAAATTGTCTGGCTTGGCGGTACAAGCCACCGATGACAATGCCACTTCTGAAAAAGACCGTGTGGCTATAGTGCCCAATAAAGCAGTGTTGACAATCTTGAAACCTGTTATCTCGAAGTTGGTAAGCGACGCATCCTTAGTAACAGAAGCTTTGGCAAACTGCCTGACCAATGTCAATGAGGTTTTGCCACTAAGCAGGTCTGTCACCGTAATGCTTCCCCAACATACGGGAGCGTTGAGGTCAATATCGGTGCGGCGGACAGCATTGTAGAGGTTTATCTTTCCATTATCATCCTTGGCATCGCTCTCTGTTATTTCGGCATTGGCAACAACATGCAGCGTTGCGGTTCCTTCCATAACCTTCACCTTCACCTTGCAGGTGCCGTCGTCATTCGGCTTGATGTCCGCGCCTGTGACATTGCTCATGCCAAGATAATTGGCTTCTGCATCGTAGCACAATACGCAGAGTTTGTTGATTTGCTGCTGCTCGTTTGCTCTTGTCGCCACAGTATTCTTGGTGAAATTAGGCAACTTAAGAGTCAGCACCACTCCATCGGACGGCACATCGGGTGTGTCGCCTCCTACAATGTCTCTGATGTCGCTGCAAGCAGCCAACACCACAGACAAGAGCATGAAGAGCCAAATTGTCAATTTCTTGATATACATATCGTTGTCTTTTAATTATTACTTTTTAAATGGGAGCTCCCTTACTCCATTTCTTTGTGCCAGGATCGTATGAGCCTTCCACAACATAACGGTTGCCGTGCATCTTGGTTGAGGGATAGTTATCACCGTCGAACAGTGTAGTATGAATCTCATCACCATTTACCTTAAGCACCAGAATCTTATCATACTCCCCTAATGGGGCTTTAAGGTGGAGTATGGTCTTGTACCAGCCTTTTTTCTTTCCGTATTCATTGCATTCAAATTCGCCAGAAACATAGTCATTGCACCACAATGTAAACTTATCATCTTTACCTCCAGGGTTTACTCCATATTGACAATACCAAGCAGTTATTTTTTTGTTCTTGGTATATATGGTATACTCTACGTCTACAACGGTAGGTTTTTCGTCAAAAACTCTGTAGTAAGGATCCGACAAAGGGTCATACAGATACCAGCCTTCATTGTCCTCATAGTTGAAGAGCGTGATGCCAGGGTCGTTGTGATGAGTGAAACGATGCGACTGGAAACCCGTGGCGAGGAATGTACCATTGCTGAAAATCAGCAAAGTTTGTCCAGGCTTAATCGTCTTCTGAGCCTTTCCATCCTTATTGACTCCAACCGACTTAGCACCTACTGGTATACTGTAATAGTACCAACCGGGGTTGTTATTGTCGGCTGTCATCTTACTGCCAGGCCACCACTCACCTTTATAATCATTCATATCTTTATCATGCGACACAGTGTGACGTGTATCGGCAGTTTTATCGTATTTTTTAGTGAAATACCATTCTGTATTATTCTCGTCCTTAGTACCATCAGCATTTGTCTCACCTATCTGCGTGTATACATACACAAAGTGGTAATCAGAATGTGGCGATTTGTCTGAACCCCATTTTGCTTTTGCGTCCTGCTCTTCCCACCAACCGTCACGCCAGTTGTAGTTTTCATCGCCAAGACTTGAATCCTCATCATGCATCAGCGAATGCTTATACTCCTCGGTACCGCCACCATTACACCATGCCAAGTCGTTAATGGCTCGCATATATATAATGTAGTTGCCCTTTGGCGGACGCACCGTTATGCGTATCTCTTGCTCCATATATATGTCTTTACCGGCTGCATCTTTAAATGCATCAATCGACTTTACCGTAAATACATGCGTGGTGGTTGTTCCCGGGTTGGATGTTGCCGTAATGGTGAACTGGCCATCAGCTACCTTTGGGTCTTTGCACTTAATGTTTATTGTCGACTGAGCATACGACACATCATAACCACCCTTCGGATTGTTGCTCCAATCCGAAGGAAACTGAATGCCACCAAGGTTGGTTGAGAAGTTCACCACCTTGGTCAGCTCTTCCTTATTTTTATCATCCCAGAAGATTACAATATCCACTGGATCCACCTTGAAGTATGGTGTAACATCGTACGAAACATAAAGGTATTTCTTTATGTTGCCAGCCTTTATCCATACTTTGGCAGTACCTTTAAGAGTATCAGCATCTGCAAAGTCTTTTACCGAGAGATCTGGATTTATACTGAATCTTATACGATGAGTTGCAATATCATTAGTTGCGACAATAACGGGCAACTTTCCTGTTAGATTCTTTTCAATCTTCGTATCACATCCGAGCTCAATGTCGCCATTCGTTACATTTGTCAGATAGTCGATGAATGCTACTTTTTGCGATTCTACCTCTGCCTTTGTGCTCGAAACCCAAAGCGTAGTATGGTTGAGGTCTACATCTATTGGTGCCATCTCCCAATCCTCTACACTCACAACACAGTCGAGATCGATGTTGCCAAGACTCTTTATGCGGCCTACTATCTCATAATATGTGCCGCGTGGGAAAGTTGGAACTTCAGTTGTTGAGGTCTCGTCCTTACGATGTCCAAGATTGATGTTGTAGCTGTTAGCGATGGCAGAACCACCTACAGCACCATCTACCTTCAATGCCGACTGCTGCGAAGCCTGTGCCACATAGCGCTCGGGCAGATAATATGTGGCATGGAAGAGCCACTTCTCCTTTGAGTTTGCAGGTGCAGCTACGCCCTCACCTTTCACTTTGATGATGTCCTCGTTGTTGACATTGGCATTGGCTGGGGTTTCTGTCCACGAAGTATAGTAAGAGCCATTACCCGTATGTGACGTAGCATCGTACAATTTCGGCTCGAAGCCCTTGGCATAGTCGTCGCTTACATTGGGGTTAGTGTCCCACAACAGACTGGTCTGTGGCGAGAGTCGCTTGCCCATAATATCGGTTATCTGCAATCCGTTAGACTTCAACGCTGCATCCATGTCAGCGTCTTCGGGATTGTATATAAGGTTAAGACACACCTTTACACAGGTGAATTTCAGATTAGCCATCACGGTTTTAGGAGTCGTGTCCGTATTCTTTATGGTAATTGTTCCGTCGACAGTAGAGCCGTCGGCAGCCTTTGTGTCAGGCTCGTATATCATAGGGATGTTATTGGCTACGGGCATGCCTGGCTTTGACACCGGGGTGTAACCCAACACCACTTTCTTCAAATCGTCTTCGGTTGTTATGCTATTGACATCAAGCACATCCTTCATGTTTGCCACTACGTACACACGATAGGTGCCGGGCTTGATCTGCAACTTATAAGAAGCAACTTTCTCATTGAGCATATTGCTTGCCTCAGGCGATGGAAGTTCCTGCGAAAGGAATGTTCCGTTGACACCAACGGGGAAGGCATAAAGATGCAGGTCGTTAATCTTGCACTCGTCTACAGAGGCATTGTATGTAGGGTTGCTTGGGTCGAGACTGCTCGTAACCTCATCGCCCTCGCGAGTAACTGGCACATAGACACACAGATTGCCCTCGGATGAAGCCGGGGTGTTGTACACATCGGCATCATCAGTACATGCTGCTAACAACAACAGGGCAGCAAGAGAAAGGAGTATGTCTGCAAGTCGTTTCATTGTTTTTGTTGTAATTAAGTTCAATACTTTAGTTTAAGTTTCGCAAGCGAAAGGAGTTATCGGAAGTTATCTGAAGACTACTCACTTCGATTGTGAAGTTAATGGACATTACAGGCTGATGCGCTGAATGCGCTTTGCCCAGTCGAGCACACCAACAGAGAGGTTCAGGTACTGCCATTCGGAGCCGATAAGGAAGAAGTCGAGGCGGTAGTCGTACTCGCGGTCGAGGTATTCCTGTATACCGTAGTTCTGTGCGGCATAAGCATCGCGTCCCTGCTGAAGTATGTCGGGTAGGTTAATCAAGGCGATGGTCTTGCCCGACTCCTTATTATATATATGTAGCATGGCGTTGCGGTCGTTCTGCTCTGGTGGGAAATAAACCAGACGCGAGAGCATCAGTCCTGCATGAGCGGTACGTTCCTTAACGTTTCCGGTCTCATCGCGGAACTCGGTAGTCCATGTATGGAAAGGCGTATAGCGAAGCTTAGAGTCGCTTGCCAAAGAGTTGTCGTAGTTAATCAAGCCGTTGTCGGCTATTACCTCATAGCCGAAATCGTCGGCAGAGATTTTGTCAGGTGCGTCAATCTGATGCAGTGAGATAGTAAGCTGCTTGGTGTCGCGCACCAAAGAGATGGTGTCGTGGGTGGCTTCCATGTCGCGCACGGCTGTAAGGTGCTGCGAGCGGCCTATCCACAGCGTGTCGAGCGGAGCCGAACAGTCCACCTCGTCTATGTCACCCGCCTCATTGCGGTCTAACACAGTGTTGAACTTAGTCATGTCTTCGCCTTCGTTAGGGGCATGAATGCGGAACTTGGCACCCGGAGTTGCCAAAGCATCTTCGTAGCGTTTCTGCTTTGCAATGGCGAGGAACTGATATTCGCCAGGCTGCAAGTTGAGATGTACGGCAAAGTCATGGCGGCGGATAGGAGCGTCGGTGTCGGTATTGAAAGCGTCCTGACGGAACAGATACTTGCCGTCCTTATCGTACACCATGACAACAACGCCTCCAACATGGTCGTTGAAGAGGTCGGCGCGCTGCGTGTTGTAGTCGTAGCGGAAGTGCAGGTAAGCGCCATTGTCGCATGGCTCAAGGTCGTCGTGCATCAGCGAGCAAGAAGCTAACAAGGGTGCAAAGGCGAGGAGTGAGCATATAGATTTAACCAGTCCGTGAAACATAATGTTTGCCGTTAATTTAATTAAGATGGATTTAGATATTGATGTTTGGATAGAGGTGTGTGGCAAAGCAAAAAACAGTGAGGAAAGGCAAATCGTAGGAGCTGCGGGCATTCCTGCCCGCAGCACTGCAAGCAGCCGTAACTTACTGAGTATCTTGCTGCAATGCCGCGGGCAAGAAAGCCCGCGGCTCCTACAGTTAGCTTATTCCCATTCCTTTTTGTTTCGCCACACTCTCTTTACAGTTTAGAGCTCGATGCTCTGGCTGCGCTTAGCCCAGTCAAGGATCTTAACCGCAACGTTGATGTACTTGGTATCCTCGTCGTCTGGAACATCAGGATTAACCACTGGAACGTCAGGATAACCAGGAGCACTAACTTTGCTTACTGTAAGTTCGTACCAGTTGTTGCGGAGAACACCGTAGCGACCGAGGTATTTTTCGTTATCGCCACCATAAAGGTCCTGACCAGAAGCCCAAGGAGTCAGCTCGTTAAAGTGCTTGATACGTGCGATGTAGTAGCACTCACCATTCTCGTAAGTCTTGATACCATCAGTTTTATCCAAACCTAACTTGGTGTTGAGGGCATCGTAATTCAAAGAAGCAGTAGAAGTAGAGCCAGTTATTGTGATATCAGCTTCAGTAACCTTGTGTGAACCTGCTTTCAACAAAGCTGCACCAGCATTAATCGTTACAGAAACTGATGTTGATTTAAGCAACTCCTGAACCTTGTTTGTTATTTGTTGCTCAAGATTTGCCTTTGTCCAAATCTTAGGATTGTTACCAATCATAAAGAAGGTCTTATCTGTTTCTGAAGCAACAGCTGCAGGAGTATAAGTAGCCTTAAAAAGGACACGTGTTGTCTGACCCTGCTTCATATTGTTGATATCAAAGGTATTCTCCAAGCAATAGAGAGGAGTTGTCTTATCTGCCCATGTAACTGGTGATCCTTTGGTACCATCAAAATTATATGTTGATCCATCACGGTCGAGAAGATAGAATTGCTCCTTACATGCGTCAACATCAGTCAATGTCGTCATACTGTAGTTAGGGTCGACACCCCAATATACACGCTTGAATTCTGTAGATGTGTTATCAAAGAAACGAGAAGCCCAAGTCTGATTCCATATTGTCTTCAAACCATCAGTCTTATGTACGGGGAATGTTGTCTTGTTAAGAACATCAAGAGTCCAGTTTGTAATTGTTACCTTATCTCCAGCATAGTTAGTTGAAGTTGTTACATCTTTATTTGCATCAAATGTTGAGCTACCAATTGTAACCTTAGCCATACCACGCTCTACATATACAGTAGTAGCAGGCTTATTCTGTGCCTCTGCCTTTGTACTATAAACACCCTTGATAGGAACAAGAGTTGTCGGTTCATCACCCGCTACATACTTAGGAGCATTTGCCATATAGAAGCCATTTGTGCTCTTAAGGAAATCAGCAGCACTATTTGCGTGATTCTCTTTATTCCATGCGCTATATGTACCTCCTGTAGGTAATGTTACCTTGGTCTGACCTTCGTTGTTAAGGATAAACAATGCATAGTACTTATCACCAGAATCATTAAGAGCTACATTCTCCAGCTTGGCAGTAATGTCAGCATATCGTGTAACACCTTGGTTGTTCTGATTGTTCCAAGGCTCAAGGTTGCCAATAGGAACTGTTTCTACAAACGTATAATCACCTTCACCGTCTGAAGCAGGGGTCTTCTCGAAGATTACAAGCTGAGCATCTTTTACCGCATACTCATCAGCAGTACCGCCTTCAAATGAAGGTGTACCAGGCTTAGGATCGTCGTCTGCACGTGTACCGCTTACTGTAGGCAACTGGATTGTGAACTTAGCATAGGCAGTACCTGCCTTGCCAACATTGTCTTTTCCATCAGGAGCGAGGTTGTCGTTGCTTGAACAACCTACCAAGGCTGTAGCCATGACAGCCATTCCGAATAGATTCTTAACGTTTACCATAGTTTAAAAGTTAAAATGATTAATGTTTATTTTTTATTATTTCGTGTTAGCGATGCGTTCGGCATTTGCCTTGGCATCCTCCGAACCTGCGGCAGCCGCCTCCAAGAACAACCGGCGTGCTGACTGATAGTCCTTTTTCAGCACAGCTAAAGAGCCTCGTGCGTTCAATGCCTCGGCAGAATTGCCGGCTTTCTCTATATGTTTCTCTGCTGAAGCAATGTCGCGTCGTTGCAAGTCGGCACATGCAGCATTAAGATTGGCAGTCGGGTCTTCGGGGAACATACGCACGGCTATTTCGAACACCTCGTTGAACTCCGGCGAACCAGCCTCCATCGTCTGTGCCACAAGATACATCTCCAGCAACGAAAGCTGCTGCGGACGGGTCTTGAGTATCTGCTTGGCTTCCTCAACGGAGAAGGGACGCACGGTATAGCTAACGGTATAGTCGCTATGGCGCAAGCGAGGATAGATGTCCTTCATTATCACGGCATAGTCCTGCGGATAGAGCTGGCGGATGCGCTTGTCCTTGTCGTCGGGAGCAAGGCTCGAGTCTGAAATCTTAAGGATTTCGTCCTTATTGGCCAGTTGCGACTGCTGCACCTTACGACGGAAACCGTCCCAATCCTCAGGTGTGGAGTTTGAGCTGAACAGCTTGGCTTCAATAGGATAAAGCTTAGCCACATAACTCTTCAGAGCAGCGGCACGTTCACGAGCCAGGCGCTCGTTGTTGGCATAAGGACCGTCGGGCGAGGCAAAGCCATGAATGTTGATGCCCGTAATCTGCACATTCTTGTCGTTGCGCACAAGGTCGATGGTCTTCGTTATCTTGGCCAATTCGCGTGCGTTCTCGAAGAGGTCTGCCACGATGTCCGTCTTGTTTACACGGAAGCTGAGGTAAGCCTCGCCCTTCTCGGCACGTTGCTTGCGAGCCTCAGCAAAAGGCTTGACAAACGTAAGAGCCGGCATCCATGCGCCGATATTGTCAATGGTGGCAATGGGGAGATTGTCGAGATTCTCCCTGTCGCCGCATCCGCAGATGTCCTGAGAGGTAAGCAGACTCAAGTGTTCAGTCTCAAACGGGCGCTTGCGTGTAATGGTTTGGCTGTAGCTTACGCTTTGCTCAGTTCCGTTCTTGCGCTGTATCACCAAAGGCTGCTGAGCCTCATTGACCATTGCAGCCAATTCGCCACTGCGCTCCATGCGTATCTGTTTGGCTCTGCCATTAATTATAATAGGTGTAAGAGCAGTTGTGTCGCCGTCGGCAGCAAGCATTGGAGTGAAAACAAGCTGCTGTTCTGCCTTAAGCTTCAGGTTGTTGAGGTTAAGGCTGAACGCCACATCCACCTTGTTGCCTTCGACATGTGTCTTCAGATTGTCGATGGCTACAGCTCCCGAAGCAAGCTTCTGTGCCATTGCCGAGCTGCACGAAGCTGCTCCAATGAGGCACGAAATGATGATGCGAGTCAATGAGTTTGTGTTCATAATGCTGTTTAGAATATATAAATCATACTGAGAGCCGCCTTAGTCGGTCCTACATAATTGCGATGGTTCTTCTCAAGGCATCTGGCGCAACGTCCGTAGAGCTTGTACGGGCTATAGGCATAACCGACGCCCAACGACGCCTCCATGTTCCAATGGCGCGAGAGCAGCCATTGATAGCCATAGGTGACACCCGCACCTATATACCATCCTTCATAGTGTCGTCCGCTCTTCGTCTTGGGCAGGATGCCGAACGGAAGGTCCACGTTCTTGACGTTGTATTCGCCGGCAAGAGCATGCACTCCAAAGAAGCTGCCTCCGAAGCGCTGGCATGTCCACCAGCGGTATTCCGGCTCCACATTCCAGATGCGCACCTTCTTGCCTCCGGAAAACTCCCAAGGATTGAGCGTGGCAAACAGCTGTGCTGTCTGCTTCTCGGCGATGCCTACCTCAACACCTGCGTTAAGCGATGTCGTAGCCCAACCTAAGAGATTGGTCTTCAGAGCCACGTCCTGCGCCTTTGCCGCGCCTGACGATGCTAACAGCATCATTGCCAATACGAATATATAAATATGCTTTATCATATTTAGGTTTTTAACTCGCTCTAAATTGGACTTTGATTGAAAATCAAGAAGTTGGGCGTTTGCCTA
>OHSB01000035.1_pt1 | contig 28777 bp, 16 predicted proteins | sample 1578591 | NCBI WGS metagenome assembly OHSB01 (sample SAMEA3879508, study PRJEB24766) | human gut metagenome | biome: human-associated habitat; feature: feces | place: USA | collected 1985/1987 | reverse complement strand
AATATGGTGACGACAGTCGTCAGACGTTGGTGGAAGTGCAACGTTACGACCGTCTACAAAGTCGTTATCTCACAACGGGCGACTTTTCCGCTCTTCAGCAGATGAACATCGAATACGCGATGGAAACACGCACCTTGATTGAGGACGTGCTGAAGATAGGCGAAGTGAACGATCCGGAAATCAATTCAAAGTTTCTCAGTTTCTATCAAGACACCACTCTTCAGGCCATCATAGCCGAAGCGGAGGCACAGTATGCCAATATGTCCGACATAAACAAGCAGATGAGCGATGCCTTCAAGCGTCTTCAGAAGATGATTCCAGGCTTGAACATCCCCGTGGTCTACTCCCAAATTGGCGCTCTCGACCAGAGCGTGATAATCGGAAACAACAGTATAGGCATCTCTTTGGACAAGTATTTAGGTGAAGACTTTGCCGTTTACCGCCGCTTCTACAGCGAACACCAACGCAGCCAGATGACCCGTTCGTACATCGTACCTGACTGCCTGAGCTTTTATCTGCTCAGTCAGTTCCCGCTAAATAACTACGAGTCGGCGTCGCAGTATGAGCGCGACATGCACATCGGCAAGATAATGTGGGTGGTGAACAAGGCGATGAAAAAGAAAGTATTTGCCACGAAGTTCACGGATATAGCCGCTAATGAAATGGAAAAGTCCTCAGGAAAATCCATTGCTGATATGCTGAAGAAATAGGAGAATGCAGCTTCTGAGTGACACAATATTTGCATTTCTGATGCTCAATACTGCGAGTTGAGCGCACAACAAAATCTTCGGTGCGAAATTCTCGAGTTTTGAGCGCTTTGGCTTATCATGTTTATAATCAGTGTGTTACGAGACTTGTGGATTGAACGCCAAAAAATTTAAAGCATAAACAAGCCTCTTGACACGGCTAAAGAGCCGCTTTAGCACCTCATCACAGCCTCTTTTATCTTACAATACAGCCTCTTTTACACTCTAATAGTAGAAGTATTGGAGTGTAAAAGAGGCTGTATTGTCAATGTGGGGTGTAGTTATCATCGCAAAATCCAATAAAAACCGCACCGTAAATTTCTATTTTCAACTTTTTATTTGTAACATGTTTTTACTCTTTGTACGATATTTGCATAGGCCCAATTGTTATTACGGTATTTTTATTTCCAAGAAGAAAAAACATAGTAAAACATTCGTTATTCTGATTGTTTTGCGTTATCTTTGCATAAGATATCCACTTGCTGGAAGCCTAAAGGGCAAGCGGGTGGGTTTTGACTTTATGGAAATGGGCGTTTACTTAGCGCCTGTCTTTGACATGTCGTAACTTCGCAACTTACAATAATCGTCAAAGGACGGTGGCAACCAGTAAATGCTCACGGTAAGGTATATTATACCCTGCCGTGATTTGTCGTGTATGTACTTATTGTATGTATACGGCTGCTCACGTATGGGATCAATATATACCATGCGTGGGCTTTCAGCGTTGTCCGTCTCGACGATTAGGGCAATGCGAAGGCCTCGACATGTGGGATGGGCAAAGGCGAATCCCACGCTTTATTTTTGTAGAGGCAATAATTTGATATAGCAATCGTTCGATACAGGGGATTCTATCGGAACAAATATGGATAGAATCCGTTTCAAAAAATAATGTTTAAAGTAGTTTGGGATGCTAAGTACAATGGCGTTCGTCTTACCATGTCGGCTGCTGGAGAAGCATTGAATGTTTCTCCACGTCCTGTGTTTTGGGAAGAGCTAGACTTGCTTGGACTCAACAAGATGGGATGGATATACCCTCATGTTGACGAACCGCTGCTTTGGGCTTGCGACCGACGCTACTATTTCAAAGGGCAGTTTGTACTTGAGGTAAAAGGTGGCAATATCTTCGATGCCCCAACAGTTATTCCACAAGAAGGTTTTGAAATCTTGACACTATCTCCTGTGAATATGAAGAAACTTCGTGAACGCAATGAGGACACCATGTTCATCATTGAGCATGAGGCTATGGATTTCATCAATCAAACATATCGTCGTTACAAGAATATTCGCAAAGTGGCAACGGAGAATCCCGACATTGATTTTCAGTCGCTTGCAGCTCACTTAGAGAAGAAGACCAAACAAGAGCATGTTGTAGTCAAAGAAGATTGCGACAGCTTTGATGTTATGCCATTGAGCAAGGCGGAAGAATTGGGGAAGGCTCCGATACTAACGAGTAAGGTTGATATTTTTGTTTCTTCTTTCAGTGGAGGTAAAGATTCACAGGTGGTATTGGATTTGGTTTCAAGGGTCATTCCTACAGAAGATTTTGTAGTTGTTTATTCAAATACTGGCTACGAATTACCACCTTCTTTAAAACTTTATGAGGATATAAAGGAATTTTATGAGGAGAAATTTCCCAATATACGTTTTTATGTGGCTCAAAACCACCAACAGATACTGCATTATTGGGATGAAATAGGAACACCGAGCAGAATACACCGTTGGTGCTGTAGTATCATGAAATCTGCCCCTCTTAGTCGTTTGTTAAAAGAAATTGTTGGCAAAGGAAAGCAACCTAATGCAGTTCTGTTTGATGGAGTAAGAGCAGAAGAAAGTGCAAGCCGTTCTTCTCGGTCAAGAGTCGGAAAAAATGTAAAGCATAATAATATAGTAAATGTCAGTCCTATTTTAGATTGGAATGCAACGGAAATATATCTGTATATCTTGCTAAATAAGCTTCATGTAAATGAAGCCTACAGGAAGGGGCTATCAAGAGTTGGATGTGTAATATGTCCATACTCTTCATCATGGAGTGAAGATTTATGTGGTCAATTATATCCTCAAACGTTAAAGCCGTTTGTTTCTAAGATACGAGAAAGTCTGGAACATGCGAAGATTTCAGGTGTCGATAACTACATAAAAACAGGGCGTTGGAAAATGCGTGCTGGTGGAAGATATCTTCATAGTGATTCTAATGTGAGTTTCATGAGTCTTTCTCCTGAATTTAGAGCCATAATGTCTAATCCAAAAGAAAACTTGCTTACATGGCTCACGGTTTTAGGAAATTATTCTTGTGAAAGAGATGGTAATAAAATTACCATAAATCTCAAGCATAAGAATCAAATATATAAATGTATTCTTGAGGACAATGGTGACACGCAGGTCTTTTCTGTTTATGAGATAGATTCGAAAGATGTTGTTTTCATAAGTCATCTAAAAAAGGTCGTATATAAGGCAACCTATTGTGTACATTGCGAAGTATGTGAGGTAGAATGTCCTACAGGCGCATTGTCTGTAGTTCCTATTGCAACTATAAATAAAAGCAAATGCGCACACTGTATGAAATGTATAGATTTTGATGGGAAAGGCTGTCATGCGGCAAGTTCTATAAGTACATCAGATACAAGTATAATGACAAATCAACTCAAAAATATGGTACAAGGAACAAAATCAGGCATAAATCGTTATAATGACGGTATGGGATTGCGTCGTAATTGGTTGGAAAAGTATTTCAGCAACTATTCTACTTTTTTCGACAATAATGACCATGGATTAAATCCAAAATACCAAATTCCACCGTTTATTAATTGGTTAAGAGAATCTCTTATTCTGAATCCTAATGGAAAAGAAATAACAGAAATCGGATTATTGTTGGCAAATGTATATTTGCAGCATCCTATAATTGTATGGGAAGTTGTCTTTATAGGTCTTTGCGAAAACTCTGAAATTTGCAATTGGTATCAAGGGGCGATTGATTTTAATCGTAAGTATTCTAGAGAAGAGATAGATATTATTCTTCAGAATAGTTATCCTAATCTTAAAGATAGAACATTGCGTAATCCGATGAATTCATTAATGAATACATTCAAGGAAAGTCCATTGGGTACAGATATTAATGCTGGAGTGGTATCAAAAGAGGCCGGAAAGGTAGTCTTGACTCGTCTTCCCCACACCGACATCTCGCTTGTCGCAGTGGCATACTCTCTTTACCGTTATGCAGAACGTCAGAAGCGGCATATGCTTACTGTTTCCGAATTCTACGACGAGAACCAGAAGGAAGGTATTTATCGCCAGTTCGGTATTAGCAGAGAGACATTTGAGAAGTTGTTGTTGAGTTTACAGGAAGAAAGCAATCATGTACTCAGAGCAGAGCTAAACATGGGACTTGACAACATCATTCTCCGAGAAGACCTTACTTCAAAGGATATATTGAAACTTATGCTCAAATAAAAGACAAAGACTATGGCAACGAGATATGCAGATTTCATCAAAATGCAGGATTTTCTTCCTGTATATGACATGACGGATGAAACGCCTAATTTATGGCAAACCTTCATCCCTACAAATCAATTTTGTGACTTGCTCACACGTAGTATTACAGCCATTACATCTTCGGATATAAGCAAACGCCGATCAATGTGGGTGCGTGGTACTTTCGGAACAGGAAAGAGCCATGCAAGTAGTGTGGTGCGCCATCTTCTTTGTGATTCATACGATGACATTGAAGGATATTTGAATAATATCCCCAATGATGCCCTTAGAGAACAAGTGAAGGCTATACGCAAGAATAAACGCTATTTTCCTGTTGTTTTGAAAGGAGTAGAAGGTGCATATAACATATCTCGTTTCAGATTATCTCTTCAAAGAGAAACGAAGAAAGCTCTTGCTAAAGCAGGATATGAAATGGTTGTTGATTCGGACTTTACAGAAGCCATTAAATGGGTGGAGAGTCATCAATCAAGAATCCCTGAATTGTTGGAAAACAACGATGAGTTGGCATCAGAGGCAAGCAACTATGATAAGTTGGTGGCAAAGTTGAATGCCAATGACATTGATGTATTCTTGCATTTGGAAGAAGCCCTTGCTGCTGATAAGACTTATTTGACAAGTGACAATATCAGTGATTGGCTGGTGGACGTACAGAAGAAAATCTCAGAAGAAGGCATTGCTGATGGTTTGATAATATTTTGGGATGAGTTTACCAGCGTGATGGACACGCTGCAAAGCGACCGTATCAATGTTCTCCAAAACATTGCTGAAAAGTCTCAAAAAAACAATGTGTTCTTGTTTCTGATTTCACACCGCACAGAACGTACTAGTGTTGATGCTAAGGGTAAAGACATAACCAAGATGAGCGACCGCTATGATAGTGTAGACTATAAGATGGACGAGATCTCCACTTATCTCATCTTGCGCCATACGTTTAGCATAACGGACAAGAGCGGATTGGAAGTTGCAAGTTGGAATCTCAAACACAAGATAGACCAAAATGTATTCGATTATCTTTGTGAAAGCAACTCGAAGGAGGAAAAAGACCATATACAAAACCTTTTTCCTCTACATCCTTATACAGCATTCTTGTGTTCCAAGATGGCAAACATCATGGGTTCAGCTAACCGATCTGTTCTCAAATTCATGAACGATGAGAAGAATGGTTTTGCTTGCTTCATCAATGATACTACAAACTATGACTTGAAGATGATGCTCACCGCCGACTGGCTTTGGGATTTCTTCTATTCTGAGTTTGTGGATGACCCTCTGTGTGCAGCATTCATCAATGTGTTTAACTCCAATAAAGATAAAGTTAACCAAATGGGTGACGATTACCTGAGAGTGTTCAAGGTAATCCTCCTACTGAATGCTCTTGGCATGAAGTTTAAGGGAACACCAGAAAAATATGCCCCTAACGACAAGAACCTTGGCTATATATTCTCGGCTGACAGATGTGAGGATAAGATGCAAGGAATACTTGACTGGTTGGACGAGAGCCATATTGTGGCTCGCGACATATTAGGTGAATTCAAAATTTCTGTATCAACCTACAATAATGCAGAGCTTACCAAAGAAGAAATGCAGGTTGCTGCTAATTTTAAAGATGCAGTTAGTCTTTTGAAATATAATGATACTTCAAAAAGAGAAATCAGCAAGATGTTTCTTGTTGGTAGTATGCTAATGCGCAAATGCGAACCACAATTCTATTCTTGCGAAGAATCAGAATCTGTACTCCGTAGTAGATTAAAGAAATACACATCAGAAAAGCCAAACTTCTTACATGTAGCACTATTGTTATCTATAACAGACGAATCACGTGACATGATGGAGAATAGAGCGAAGGAATTTTCGGAAGAATTTCCAGATACATTATTCATTATGCCATCTGAAGTTTTTACCGAAAGTGCGAAGAACAATTTTATACTTACAGTAGCACGAGCTAATGTAAGTCGTTCTCATTTTAATAATGATGAGGCGAGCCAATTGGAACGTGCCGCTAACGAATATGTTATAAAGTGGAAAAACCGCATGATTGGCGGCACATATAATCTATATTATAAAGGAGAACGCTCTTCTGACGGCATCTTTGGTAATGTTTATATTGTTATCAATAGGAGATATAGTGTCCAGTTGTTCCCGCAAGGTATGGAGAGTGTAAAAGCTATCCATAATAATGACACGTTCTTTGATAATAAAAATTATAAGAAATTAGCACTCCAAATGCTTCAAAAGCGTACGAGGGAAGAATTGTTGAAATTTAGCGGTGCAGCTTCTCCTGCCAAATTTTTGTTTATGGATGGAGAGAACAACCTTGTTACAGATACTTGTGAACTAACGGAAACAGCAAAGCAAGGTGATTCTTGGTTGAATACAATTTGCCAAAAGGTAGATGAACTCATAGATAGTGCTAAGAAGAAATATACTGACAGATTCTCGCTGAGTGAAATCCTTGCCCCATTGATGAGACCGCCATACGGAATGTTCCCTAACCATGCTAATTATATAGCATTGGCTTTTGCCTTGCGCAAGCATAAGGATGATTTGTTTAACCCAAGTACATCTCAACCTGTTGGTGACGAGAAACTGACTGATATGATTGTCACGTTGCTTCAAATGTGGGATGGTGGTATCTCTGAGCCAAGCAACAAGTTGCTACTTAGATTTGGTTCTGCCGAGGAAAAGAACTTGTCCAAGATTCTTGGCGAGGTGTTCTGTCTTCAAGATGTGAAAGGTGTCAATATGGCGGACTTGAAAAGTTTGCGTTATGCGAATTGGGCTATAACGGAATTCTGCAAACAAATAGCAAAATATCCATTGTGGTCGTTGCTTTATTGTTCGGCAATTAAGGAGAAGCCAGAATGTGAGAAGGCATTGAATGATTTGATTTATCTTTTCAGTCAAGACAGTTATACCTTACCAAAAATAAAAGAGCTTTATAACGAGATTAATGGTGAGAAGATAGACCTTTACAAGATATTGGCAAGACAAAACAACTATCGTGAAGGATTTATTAATTTCATTAATAGTATTAACAACGTAGATTTAAAAGAAGAATGGTGGGATGAGCTTGAGGAAGAACTGGGACATTTACAGTCTGAAATCGCATTCCGTAAAAGGGAGGATGTAAAAGATTGTGTCAATGCGTTCTACATACAGAAAATAAAAGAACAGAACAAACCTTCCGCAATGAATTCTCAGACATCAGACGAAGGCACTGTCTCTGATATTGTTTCTGAAGTAATAGTTGCTAAAGCTGCTCCCGATACCATAAAACAGGCAAAGAACTGCGTGAAGTCGCAAACAATGCCAAGCATGATGTGGCAAAAGGTTGTTCTCGACCTTATAGAAGAACATCCAGAGGTCTCAGAATTTCTTATCAAATACTTAGGTAGTTAAAGGATATGGCACATATAGATACGTCTGACAAAGTTAAAGTCTTTGATTCATTCGATGGACTTGCAGCAGAAATAGTCAATGATATGGATTCTAACGACATGTTGGCTCAACGATATGCCGTTAGATTCATCATGCTCAATAATTTTGACGAACTAAAGAAGTTAGCCAAACTGATGGTAAAGTTTGGCGTAGAGTCCTTGGACTTAGAGGAACTTATAGATGAAGACGATGAGTGGATTACAAAAGATATGCTAAGAAGCGCATTGATGAGATGTAAAACATCTACATTTGTGACACCGTTCTCTGAAATTGTGAGATTTTATAATGATGATGACTTTCGAGGATTTTTCAATGACATTATGTTGATGGAAGATGTTCGTAATCCACAAAAGCGTATATATGTGCCATTGATAGGTCTTCAAAATCGTTTTACTGATTTTCTTAATCATTTTGCGCGAATTGGAGAAAGCGCACCTGTTTGGCGATATGATGCGGAAAAGCAAATGGTTGAGGTCTATTTTACGAAATTTAAGGACTATGATATACCAAAGACAGAGACACAGTGCAAATTGTCTTCATTGAGAGATTGGTTGAAATTTTGGAAAGTACAGGCACCGCAAGAGCGGATAGTTTGTACCTCCCTTCCAATTTCTGCTAAGTTTAAGTATTCTAAGCCTGACAACATCTTTAATTTCACTAAAATAGATAGTGCATACGAATTCATGACTGAATTTATGGATTTATCTTTTCCTTTTGCTTATAAAGAACAAGACAAACCATATTGGGAAGAATTATTGCGTTCACTTAGTGAGCGAAATAATGCGTCGTTCTCATACGTATCATATGTTCATGATGTTTTTAATAAAAAAATACTGAATGCGTCTGAAATCCTTGAAGAATGGGTGAAAGATAGTGCAACTTCTTTCCAACGTTGGCTTTTGTATCATTATGTTCTGCATACAAAAACAGAAGGATACAGTTCCTATTTGAAATACTGTATGGAAGCTGTAACTGACATGAATGATGCAAGACAGCTCCCTAACTATATAGCCACGCTCATCTTATACGAGATGTCTGCAAACAAAAAAACGGAGTTTGCACAAGAAAGACGCAAGCTAATTAAAGAAAATGCCGATTTTTTCAGAACATATATTACAGATCAAGAACAACAGTGGCTTTTGGAGCGAGCTAAAGAAATCTTCCAAAATTCCAATAATTTCTCTAATGCCTTAGACCTTTGTACTGGTGTGTTTGATTATGAGCATATTCTTCTGATGGGATGGTATGCTCACAATCAACAAAACAAGCCTGTAAAAGATGCTATAAAAACGATATATCCAGAATTGGCAGCATACCTTAAAGATACAAAGCCATCATCGTTCCCTTCTGAAAACCAATGGTGTATCGAATACTTGCACGAATATAGGAAGGCGAAGTTGCAAGATACATATACTGATAAAGTAGGAAATATCATAAAGGAAAAAAACGCGACATCTAAAACTTTCTACCAGTGGTACTATTCTTTTGACGAGACACACGAAATTTTGTCAGAGATTAGTAATAACTCTGTACTTTGTCCAGATAAGGTCTATTGGGTAGATGGACTTGGTGCGGAATTCCTACCATATCTCTTAAGTATTATCGAAGAGAAACGTAGTAACATGAAAGTTGTTCGTTCTCAAATCACTCGTGCGACCATACCGTCATCAACTTCGCACAACCGCTTTGAAGGAGAAAAAGTAATCAAGTATGGGGCATTGGATGAATTAGGGCACGATTCTCATGGTTATAAATATCTATATACCCTTAATGAGGAATTAACGATATTAAAGAATATTATAAATGAAATCATAGATACTTGCCAAAAACAAAAATGTACTATAGCCATTGTTTCTGATCATGGATTAAGTTGTCTTTCAAGGAAAGTGCCATCAAAAAAATACGATGGAAAAATTGAACATGAGGGACGATATATCAAGACAAATTCCGAGGCTGAAACAGACTGTGATTACTTGGTACACAAGAACGAGAAAGATGGACAATACTATAAAGTAGCTTTTACTCATTCTTCGCTGGCAAAAGTGCCAACCCATGAGGTTCATGGTGGATGTACTCCAGAGGAGGTTCTTGTACCTTTCATCTTGCTATCCAATAAAAATGTTGCAAGCAGTATAGTATATCAAGTAAAATTAATGGAATCAGAAATTATGTTATCTAACCCAGTCATAAGATTATCTGTTATCCCAGAGCCTATCAGCGTGTCTCTTACATGTGACAAGCAGGTATACGAGATGAAGCGAGAGGGAACTAATTGGGTTGTCAAGTTGGAAAACATAACGGAAGGCGTACATATTTTAGAGGTAAAGCCAAAGAATGCTGCAAGTATTCAATTAAAGGTGAAAGTTATTGGCGTTGGAAATAATACCGACATTAACGAAATGTTTACTTTGTAATTATGAGTGAAATTGGAAATAAAATCAAGGAAGTATTTGGTGGAGCTGCTGTATATAAAGATCCAGCAAATTATGATGTGTTCAACGGTAGAAATCTTCCTTCCTTTGTCAAGGATTATTTGATTTCAACCCATATAACAAGTGATGGAACATTTCAAAGAGCAACTCTTGCCCGTTTCTTGGATGAACATATACCGAATGATAATAGTGCAATTGTTGCTCGTTTGAGACGAGGAGAAACGTTGACTCTTTTGACTCGTTTTGATGTACTAACAAGTTTGGCTCAGAATAAGACCATGTTTCAAATACCAGATATGGGAATAAAAGCAGGTGACACTTTGATCCCTGATTATTTGGTAGAGGAATATCCGGACGACTTGATTGACGGAGAAAAATGGGGCATTATGAAGATTGTCTATATGATGCCTCAGGACAATAAGCGTGGGTATGTGGAAATGGTAAATTTTAAGCCTTTTCGTCCTATGCAGAAATTGGATATGAACTATATACGTCAATGCCGTTCAAAATTTACATTGGAAGAATGGATAGATGTCTTAATTTCCGCAATGGAATACACACCTTCTGCATTTAAGAATATGACGCAGAAATTGGAGTTTGTCACACGATTATTACCATTTGCAGAACCGCGTTTGAATCTTATAGAGCTTGCTCCCAAAGGAACGGGTAAAAGCTATGTCTTTGGCAATCTTTCAAAGTTTGTTTGGCTCGTCAGTGGCGGAAAGGTGTCTCGTGCAAAATTAGTATACGACAAATCGACAAAGGCGCCTGGCATTATGCGCTTTTACGATCTTGTGGCGTTTGATGAAATATCATCTATTACATTTTCTGACAATTCAGAGATGCAATCATTCTTGAAAAACTATTTGGAGTATGGACGTGCTACCATTGATAATTATGAGTTCATGTCAGAATGCGGTTTGATTTTGTTAGGCAATATCTTACTGTCACAAGAAAACCAACCATTAGATTATCGCTATTTTGACTCTTTGCCGGAAGTCTTTAGAGAGTCAGCCTTACTAGACCGTTTTCATGGTATGATAGAAGGTTGGTTACTTCCTCGCATCAATGTGGATATGGCATTACATGATTGGACTCTTAATGTAGAATTCTTTTCGGAAGTGCTTCATCATTTACGTACGGAATCTGTCTATTCTCAAATAGTAGACGAAGTTGTTATTGTGCCCAAGGGAGCTGATATGCGACACACAAAAGCTGTAAAAAGAGTGGCTACTGCATATTTAAAACTACTTTTTCCTCATGTGACTTCGGCTGATATGCTTGATTTGGATGATTTTAATATGTATTGTTTGCAACCAGCTATCCGTAGACGTGATATAGTAAGGGAACAATGTAGTAATATTGATGCAGAATCTTCATTTTCAAAACCTATACCTGAATATTCAATAATACCTCATTAGGTATGATTGTTGGGCTTCAGAATAGACTTTATGTTTGTGTTCTGAAGCCCAGGGTTATAATAGTGGAATCTCCATTGTCGCATCATCTAAATGTGTAATGGCGATATGGATAAGGCTTTTACTGTTACTTTCTTCTTGTCGTAGTCTTCTTCTTTGACGTAGTCCTTGTCTTCTTCTTGGTAGACGTAGTGGTCTTCTTCGTTGTTGTCGTGGTCTTCACCGGCTTATAGTAAGTCAGCGCTTCGGGCAGTTCCTGCTTGATGGCGGCGATGCGCTTTGCGTCAGACGGGTGGTCGCTGAAGATGTCGCTTTGGTTGCTGCTGCCGGTGGCCTGTGCCATGCGCTGCCAGAACGTGACGGCTACGTTGGGGTCGTAACCTGCCATGGCTGCGAAAATCAGTCCCATGTGGTCAGCTTCGCTCTCGTTATCGCGAGAATACTTCAGGCTGCGGAACTGCAGACCCTTCTGTGCTATGATCTGTGCCAGCTGTGTGGTGCTTGAGCTTACTCCGGCGGCATTGAGCACCTGACCCAGAATCTGCGTGCCATACTGATTCTTTATCTGCTTGCTCATCTGCTCGGCAGAATGCTTTGCCACGGCGTGCGCAATCTCATGTCCGAGGACAATGGCGAGTGAGGCCTCGTCCTGCGTAATGGGGAGCAGTCCTTCGTAAACGACAATCTTTCCGCCAGGCATGCAGAAGGCGTTCACCGACTTGTCCTGAACAAGATTAAACTCCCAGCTATATTCCTTTGCGTCGGCAGCCATGCCGTGCTCGTTGAGATAGGTCTCCACAGCGGTGGCAAGACGCTGACCCACGCGCTTCACCATAGCGGTGTTGGCAGAGTTGGTGGACAGCTTAGCCGACTTCATGTAGTTGGTGTACTCCTGGTTGCTAAGTGAGAGAACCTGCTCGTCGCTTACAAGGATGTTCTGTTTACGACCCGTGATAGGCACGGTGCGGGTGGTGCCGCATGCGAAAACGACGGCTGCAATCGCAGCCATTACTAAGTACTTAAGCTTTTTCATACTACTTACTTTTAGTGTTCTTTATGACCCTCCTTGTGGTCATATATTCTATTATTTCGCTGCAAAAGTAACAAAAAACTCTATAACATAGTAAATAAATATGTGTTTTTTATAGTTCTCTGCTAAAACTTTTATAGTTCTCTGCTAAAACATTTCCTTCTTTTCTCCTCGCATTAAAGCCTTATCAGAGCCGATCCGGGCTGCTTCTCGCTGTCTATCTGTATGGCATACACGCCTTTAGGCATGTCAGCAAGGCTGATATCGGCATACGTTCCCTCAGGAGAGTTGACGGTGGAGAACGTCATTGTGCGGCACAGTCTGCCCGTCGTATCGAACACTTTTACGTTTGCCTTGCCGCCTTCCTGCGTACGGTCGTATATGATAAGGTGGCGTTCTGTGGTGACGCGAACGTCCCATCGCTTCGACTGTTCGCGGCTCAGTCCCTCTATGTTCGTCATTCCCAATACGTCCAGCAGTCCGCTGTAAGCGTCAATCATTCCGTAACCGCAATACCACGGCGTCCTCTCGCCGTAATCGCCGCACGAACGGCTGGTGCGCTCCATCACGCCGAGTACGTCCTGAGGCGTGAGGTGGGGGTTGGCTTGAAGCCACAGAGCAATGATTCCCGCTACAGCCGGGGTTGACATTGACGTGCCTCCAAGAGCCGTCCACTCGTAATGGATGTTGTCTATGTCCTCTTTATACACAGTATATGACTTGAGGCCTTTCGCGTTAGAATTGTCGGTGTTGTCCGTAAAGTCATGATTCATCAGAGACACTACGTTGGCTCCTGGCGCCATCACGTCAGGCTTCGTGCGTCCGTCGAAGGTAGGTCCCACGGACGAGTAGTTGCCGCGCTCGCCGTTTACTCCCCACGACTGTTCGATGCGTTCGCCGTCCGCGTTGGTGAATACGGGGCGGCATGCTGTGCCGCCGACGCATATCACAGCCGGAGCACTTCCCGGTGAGAGGATGCCGTGCGTGATGTCTGCGTCCGCTATGTAGGGGTTGGCGTCGTCTTCGCACATCGTGCCGTTCATCAGAAACATCTCCGCTGCCGACCCTTCGCCCGTCAGTTCCACCGAAAGGGGATAGTCGTAGCCCACGTGCCCGGTTCCGTCTATCGTAACGTCCATCGCCCATTGGTCTTCATGGAAAGCCGAACGATATGCGTATGAGGTCTGGATGTACGTGTTTTCTCCTACGGTTATTGTGTCGCGTCGCATGGCATCCTTGCATGAAGCCACGTCTTCCGCCGACAAAACCTTCATGGCTTTGCCGTCTTCGATGTCCACGCCTTCCGATGCTTTGGCGTCGTTTCCCACATTATATAATGTAGTGCGCAGGGCGAAACCTTTCTCTCCCGTTACGGAGAACGCCACCTGTTGCCCCCATATCTTCATGAACGTGCCAGCCGAAGCGCGTCCCGCCGGCTTGCACACATAATTATTGCGAAATCCCTCGTTACCCGCCGACACCACGATGATGCGTCCCGGTCCGGTCAGGTGGTCCAGCACACGATAATAGAGGCGGTCGTCGTCATGCAGCGTCTGCCTCGAACCCTCGCTGAACGAGATGACGCACGGCTTTCCGACGGAGTCGGCATAGTCGAAGATATACTTAAATCCCAGAGCGTCCGTGGCGTGTGTATACTTATAAAGATTCTTATCCTCGATGTACATCTCGTCAGACGTCACAGCGTTTGAGACAAGACAGATGTCGCTTTCTGGAGCCATACCGCGGAATTTGGTCCCTCCGCCGTTGCCTGCAGCAATGCCAAGCGTGTGGGTGCCGTGATATTGCTCAGACGAGTCGTACGAAGATCTGCCATAAAGCCAGAAGTCTTCCTCCGTATATTCCACCCCGACGTACATCTCATTGCCGCCGCCGGTCGACCCGATCTGGTCCCACATCCGCTTCACACGCGGATTCATGTCGCTGTCATAGAATGTTGGGTGACTCGTGTCGAAGCCTACGTCCATCAGACCCACCACCACGTCCTTGCCCGTATAGGCTTGCGGCAGTCCTGTGCCCTCGTATATTGGCACAGCGTCGGTATGCAGAGCCATCGAGTCGAGAGTGAGCACGTTGCCCTGTTCCGCCTCAATGCGCTTGATGCGGCTGTCCGAAGCGATGCTGCCGACCCGTGAGAGAGGAACGTCGGCAATGACGATGTCGCCGAAGTCGGCAAGTATGGTGCAGTCGTTGCGGAGCAGCACCGAGTCGGCGCCGTCGGTCTTCTCTATGAATGCGCACGTCCTCAAGTCGTTCTGTGGCGCCGAAGCCGTGTGGTCGTTATGACGCGGCAACCATCTGCGCAGGGAAGAGGATAGTTTTGACGCTGCTGAATCTTGGCAATAGGCGGTGTTGTCGTCGCTTGTGGAGGCAAACAACGGCGCTATGGCAGCAGCACATAATACGAAGGAAAACCTAATTCTTGACAGTATATTCATCTTGTAACGAAAAAATGTAGTACCTTTGCAAAGATAGCTCTAAATAACAAGAAAAAACAAAAACAACAAATAAAATAATGGAAAACAAGACAAACAAGCTCATTGCAGCACATTATCAGCTCTTCGCCATCGACGACAAGGGAGAGCGCTCACTCGTAGAGGAAACTTCACAGGAACAGCCCTTCGTGTTCATCACCGGTTTCGGCGCAGCTTTGGACGCCCTTGAGGAGAAGCTGGAAGGTCTCGCACGTGGCGAGAAGTTCGACTTCGAGCTGGACAAGGAGCATGCTTTCGGCGAGCACGTGGCAGAGCGTGTGCTCAATCTCGACAAGGAGATGTTCTCCGTAGACGGACATTTCGACAGCAAGAACATCTTCAAGGGTGCACAGGTGCCTCTGAAGAACGAGGACGGCAACTTCTTCATCGCCACAATCCTCGAGATCGGAAGCGATAAGGTTACTGTTGACCTCAACCATCCGCTCGCTGGCAAGTGCCTCAACTTCAAGGGATACATCATCGAGAACCGCGAGGCAACAAAGGATGAGATAAAGACCATGCTCAATCATCTTAACGGCGGTGGCTGCGGCGGACATTGCGGCGGCAACTGCGAGGGTGGTTGTGAAGGCGGCTGTGGCGAAGGCAACTGCGGTGAAGGCGGTTGCGGTCATTGCCATTAATAACAAAAACAGATTTATGCGCAACACGTTCGGCAACATATTTACGCTTACCACCTTCGGCGAAAGTCATGGAGCAGCCGTGGGAGGAGTGGTCGACGGCATGCCACCCGGCATAGTCATCGACACAGACTTCATACAGAGCGAGCTGGACAGGCGTCGGCCCGGTCAGAGCAAGCTGACGACCTCAAGGTCAGAGGCTGACCGTGTGGAGCTGCTCAGCGGAGTGTTCGAGGGAAAGTCTACGGGATGTCCCATAGGCTTCATTGTCCGCAATACCAACCAACGCTCCGCCGACTACGACGACATGCGCGACATCTTCCGCCCGTCGCACGCCGACTATACCTATCAGCAGAAGTATGGCATCCGCGACCATCGTGGTGGCGGACGCTCTTCGGCGCGTATCACCATCAGCCGATGTGTGGGCGGAGCGCTTGCCAAGCTGGTATTGCGCCAGCACGGCATCCGCATCACAGCCTATACGTCACAGGTGGGCGACGTGGCTCTTGACGCTGACTATCACCGTTACGACCTTTCGCTCGCAGAGACCAACGACGTGCGCTGCCCAGATGAGGCTAAGGCACGCCAGATGGAAGACCTCATTATGGAGGTGAAAGCGGCGGGCGACACCATCGGCGGCGTCATTACGTGCGTCGTTACGGGATGTCCTCCAGGCTTAGGCGAACCTGAGTTCGGCAAGCTGAATGCCATGCTCGGTGGAGCCATGCTCAGCATCAACGCCGCCAAGGGCTTCGAAATCGGCGACGGTTTTGCCTGCGTCACGTCACGCGGAAGCCAGCAGAACGACGTCTTCCGCAGCAACGGCGATGGCACCGTATCGACCGTCTCCAATCACAGCGGAGGCATACAGGGAGGAATAAGCAACGGAGAAGACATCTTCTTCAGAACGGCTTTCAAGCCCGTTGCCACCATTCTCACCCCTCAGCACACCGTTGACCGACAAGGCGTTGACACCACTTTCTGCCCCCACGGACGCCACGATCCCTGCGTTCTGCCGAGAGCCGTGCCCGTAGTGGAGGCGATGACAGCTATGACAATACTGGACTATCTTATGTTAGAAAACATTAAAATCGAAGATTGAATGATAGATTTTAAATAAAATCGAGCATAAGTGGAAAAAATATCGCATAAAAAGCAAATATCAGAAAAAGAATTGCTATATTTGTAAGCGATAATATCAGGGCTTGTGAAAGTCCTGTATTAACTTAGTTAAGTCTAGTTTAGTTTTTGTGTTGGTTGAGCGCAGTCGATTGACTGCGCTCAATTTTTTTGTTAGTTACATATTAAGATGTAACTTTGTCAAGTTCAATAAAATCCGTTGTCGGCGCAGACTAACCGCGTTATTTATATGGAGTTTTCTTCTTTATTGAAGAATAAAATCGCTAAATTTGCAGTATCTTAAACACTCTTTACAACAAACTGAAAACGATATGAGAGAGAAAATAGACTGCTTTCTGCCGTGTAGCGATGCTGACACGCTCGGCAAGACGCTGCAGACACTCAGAGAAAGCAAGACAATCCAGCATATAAACCTTCTTGTTACTGATGCACAAGAATGTGCGGGGGAGAACGGCAGTTCTGATACCATGTTGCCAGCGGACTGTACGAAGATAACAGTAGACTCGCTTCTTTCCACCAAGACCATGCTCACCATTGAGGAGCATACCGACGCCGAATACGTGCTCATAAGCCTGAAGACCACCCCCGTGGACCTCGGACTGAACGCATTGGAGCGTATGCTGCGCGTGGCTACGGACAGTTGTGCCGGCTTGGTGTATGCCGACAGCTACGTGAAGAAGGAGAGTGGGGTGGAGCGTCATCCCGCCATCGACTATCAGACGGGAAGCCTTCGCGACGACTTCGACTTCGGACAGCTGGTCCTTATACGCTCGTCGCTGCTCCACGCCTATGCAGCCAGCAAGCGCCCCGAATATAACTGGGCAGGATTTTATGACCTTCGCCTTTACATAAGCAGAAAGGCACCGCTCTTCCACATTAACGAATATCTCTACACTCAGGTGGAGACGGACAACAGAAAGAGTGGAGAACGCCAGTTCGACTATGTCAATCCGCGCAACCGTGAAGTGCAGGTGGAGATGGAGCAGGTGGTTACCCGACATCTTGAAAAGATAGGTGCAACGGTAGACACGTCGTCTTACCTGAAGCCCGACTTCAGCGAGCAGGACTTCGCATGCGAGGCAACAGTCGTCATCCCCGTATATAATCGTGAGCGCACCATTGCAGACGCCGTGCATTCAGCCCTTGAACAGAAAACCACATTCAAGTATAACGTCATCGTCGTGGACAATCATTCCACCGACTCTACCACGCAGATTCTCAGCGACATCGCAGCCAATGACCCGCGCCTCGTGCATATCATCCCCGAACGTACCGATCTCGGCATCGGAGGATGCTGGAACGTTGCCACGACCGACCAGCGCTGCGGTCGTTTTGCCGTACAGCTCGACAGCGACGACCTCTATTCCTCGCCCAAGACATTGCAGCGCATCGTGGACGAATTCCACAAGCAGGGAGCGGCTATGATTGTCGGATCATACCGCATGTGCAACTTCAAGCTCGAGACATTGCCGCCGGGACTTATTGACCATGCCGAGTGGACCGACCATAACGGACCTAACAACGCACTGCGCATCAACGGACTCGGAGCGCCAAGAGCTTTCTTTACGCCAATACTCCGCCAGATTCAGTTCCCGAACACCAGCTACGGCGAGGATTATGCTCTCGGACTTGCCTTCAGCCGCAAGTATCGCATTGGCAGAATCTACGACGAACTGTATCTCTGCCGCCGCTGGGATGGCAACAGCGACTCTGCTCTCAGCATCGAACGACAGAACGCCAACAACCTGTATAAGGACCGCTTGCGCACGCTTGAGGTGTCGGCACGCCAGCAGCTCTCACAGGGCAAGGCAGACATCTCTGCCGACAACTCGCTGCAACGCTTCTTCAATCGTCAGCTGGAGGTGTGGGAGAGTGCGCGTGAGCACTATCATGACCTCCGCAACGTGAAGATACGCGAACTGGCAAGTGGCGAGCAGACGATGAAGGTGCAGTTCAATCCGGCACGAATCGTATCCACCGGTGCAGCCATCGACAAGAAGACAATAGCCAAGCGCCCGTGTTTCCTCTGTGAGCATAACCGCCCGAAGGAGCAGATGCAGAAGCAGGTGGACAAGAACTTCACGCTGCTTGTCAATCCGTTCCCCATCATGCCGCAGCACTTCACCATACCTTTGCGTGCACACCGTCCGCAGAGCATCGGACTGAACTACGGCGAGATTTATCGTCTGCTGAATGCTTATCCTTCATTGACCGTATTCTATAACGGTCCCAAGTGTGGAGCTTCTGCACCAGACCACATGCACTTCCAGGCTATATGTTCCGGCATGCTGCCTTTGCAGACCGAATGGCCCCGACTGAGCCGCGACTGCGAGGTGCTCATCAAGAAGGAAGGACATGGCGACATTGTAGGCGTGCGCGGTTTTGCCGTACCCGTATTTGCCATACGCACATCAGACCAGTCGGCTGGCGAACAACTCTTCCGTGTGCTATATTCCGCATTGCCTATGCACGGCGGCGACACGGAGCCGATGATGAACATCGTGGCATGGCGCGACGGCAGCGACTATCAGGTGGTGGTAATCCCGCGTCGCAAGCATCGCCCTGACTGTTACTTTGCAGAGGGTGAGGAGCAGCGTCTGGTAAGCCCTGGAGCGCTCGATATGTCGGGCTTCATCGTTACTCCACGTCAGACCGACTTCGAGCAAATTACGCCGGAAGAGGCTGTCAGCATCATACAGGAGTGTGGCATTACCAAGGCAGACTATGACGAGATAGCCGACAAGTTGCGCACCATTGCGGCTGGAAAGGCTTCTGCCAACGACCATTTCGCAGGAAAGCAGCCCAACGTATCCGTAGGCATCGTAAGTGGAGCAAGGATAGCCTTCTCGCTTAACGGCCCGTATATGGCAAAGGGAAATCTTATTGACGGCGAACAGGTGGTGGAGTTCAGCGAAGGAGCCATCCTCTGGAACGGCACGCAATATCGCGAGCTTACGTTCATTCCGCAACAGCAGAACGCTTCGTTCTCTTTGCACGACGTCACCATCGGCGTAAACTTCCATTGGGAACGACAGGAGACGCAGACCTTCCTCGGAACGCTGCGCCTTGTAGTCGACTCGGATAAGGTCTGCGCAATAAACGAACTGCCAGTGGAGTCGTATCTGGAGAGCGTCATCTCCAGCGAGATGAGCGCCACGTCCAGCGAGGAACTGCTCAAGGCTCACGCCGTAATATCGCGCTCTTGGCTTCTCTCTCAGATAGAACAGCGACGCGAACATCAGACCAGCGCCGGACAGAACGGCTTCTTCTCGTTCATCCGCAAGGACGACGAGCTGGTGAAGTGGTATGACCGTGAGGACCACACCATCTTCGATGTCTGCGCCGACGACCATTGTCAGCGTTATCAGGGCATCACCAAGGCCACGAGTCCGAAGGTGGCGCAGGCTGTGCTTGCCACACGCGGACAGATACTGATGAGTGGCGACGAGATATGCGACGCACGCTTCAGCAAGTGCTGCGGTGGTGCAACGGAGGAATTCCAGTACTGCTGGGAGAACATTCGCAAGCCTTATCTTGTGTCGGTGGCTGACGCTAAGGGACAGCCGGCGCTGCCAGACCTTACTGTTGAGGCTGAGGCTGAACGCTGGATACGCACGTCGCCGGATTCGTTCTGCAACACTACGGACAAGACCATACTTTCCGAGGTGCTCAACGACTACGATCAGGAGACTACTGACTTCTATCGTTGGCATGTGGAATATACGCAGGAGCAGCTGAAGAGTCTGGTGGCTGAAAAGCTGAAGATGGACTTCGGCGACATCCTCGACCTCCAACCAGTGGAGCGCGGACGAAGCGGACGTCTCTGCCGATTGAAGATTGTCGGTTCGGAGCGCAGCTTCACCATCGGTAAGGAGCTGGAGATAAGACGAACCCTCAGCGAGACACATCTCTATAGTAGCGCCTTCGTAGTGGACAAGCTGGACGTTAAGGACGGCGTTCCTCAGAAATTCCGCCTGACCGGAGCCGGTTGGGGTCACGGAGTGGGCATGTGTCAGATTGGTGCAGCCGTGATGGGTGCCAACGGATACAGCTACGACAGCATCCTCTTACATTATTATAAGGGTGCGGAGATAAAGAAGATATACAAATAACAATTATGAATTACGAATTTTGAGTTTTGAATTGTCGGCTCCGCCGATTATGAATTATTCAATTAAGAATTGGGTAATTCACAATTTCAAAACTCAAAATTGCGGCTTGCCGCAACAATTCGTAATTCAAAACTCAAAACTCAAAAATGAAAAAGACGAGTCCGTGGGCATGGATTCCCACGTTATACTTTGCGGAAGGCCTGCCCAATGTGGTCGTCACAGCCCTCTCCATTGTTATGTATATGCAGATGGGGCTTAGCGATGCGGAGGTGGGACTCTATACCGGCTGGCTCGCCCTGCCATGGGTGATAAAGCCGTTGTGGAGCCCGTTCATCGACCTTCTCAAGACCAAGCGTTGGTGGGTGCTGGCAATGCAGCTGCTTATGGGTAGCGCCCTTGCCGGCATTGCCTTCACGCTGCCCACTGCCTTATGGTTCCAGGGTTCGATGGCTTTCCTGTTCCTGATGGCGTTCGCCAGTGCCACACACGACATCTCGGCGGACGGCTTCTACATGATAGAACTCGACGCACACAACCAGTCGAAGTATGTGGGTCTGCGCAATACGTTCTATCGTCTTGCCGTGATATTCGTCAATGGCGCGCTTGTGTCGCTGGCAGGATTGCTGGAGCATCATTTCCACATGACCATCGTATATACGTGGACCCTTATATTCTACGCCCTTGCAGCCATCTTCATAGGCATCTATCTCTATCATTGCAAGATGATGCCCCGACCGGCGGAAGACGTAAGTTCGGAGAAGAGCGTGTCGGAGGTGGCGCATGAGCTGCGTACCATCATCGGATCGTTCTTCTGCAAGTTCGGCTTGAAGGAGACGCTCTTCGTAATGCTCTTCCTTCTGCTCTACAGATTCCCGGAGGCTCTGCTTAATACGATGACCAAGACCTTCCTCATGCGTTCTAATGCCGAAGGCGGACTGGGACTCACGCCGGAAGAATACGGTCTGGCGCAGGGCACGGTCGGACTGATAGGCTTGTTGCTTGGAGGCATATTGGGTGGCGTGCTGGTCAGCAGGGACGGCATGAAGAAGTGGCTGTGGCCTATGGTTTGTGCCATAACGCTGCCCGACGCCGTGTACATTCTCCTGAGTTACACGCTCACGTCCAACCTTTGGGTGGTGTCCACCTGCCTCTTCATCGAGCAGTTTGGCTACGGACTCGGATTCACCGTCCTCACTCTTTACATGCTTTACTACAGTCAGGGAAAGTTCCGTACGTCGCATTACTCGATATGCACCGGCATCTCTTACCTCGGACTGATGCTCCCAGGCATGGTGTCGGGATACATAAAGGACCTTGTAGGTTACCAGATGTTCTTCATCATCGTCATGGCATGCTGCCTGATAACGTTCCTCGTAACCGCCTTTCTGAAGATTGATCCCGACTTCGGAAAGAAGTAAATAATAAATAAAAGCCAATGACAGACCATAACTATACTGGCGATACGCCTTGCACGCTTTCTTCCCAGCCTCAGACAGAGGGGCAGGGAGGGCAGCGTGTGCCGCGTCGTGTAAGCTGGTTATGGCTTCCGTCGCTGTCCTTTAGCGATGGTGTTTCGATGGCTGTCGTTGTGCTTTTGCTTGTGATGCTGCGCCGTTTCGGTCTGAACAACAGCCAGACCACGCTTGTTCTGGCGTTGCTCTGCATACCATTCTCGCTGCGTCCGTTGCTGGAGAAGGTCGTGGCACACTTCCGCGGCACCACTAAAGTATGGATACTCACGTCCGAGTTTATCTCTGCCTTGGCGTTATGGGGTGTGGCTTTCGTCATTCCTACGCCTTATCGTCTTGAGAGCACGCTTTGTCTTTTGCCCTTCTTCACATTCTCCATCGTTCTCCACCGTATTGCTGTGGAGCGCTTTTACCTTCCTTTATGCCCTCCGTTGCCGGGCTTCCATATGCTTATAGTGAAGCTGTTTCGTGGTGTAGCCATGCTGTTTGGCATTGGCTGCATGGCTATGGTGGCAGGTAATATGGAGGTGTTGACCCGAAACATACGCTATTCGTGGAGCCTTGTGTTCTACGTTATGGCTGGCATCTTTTTCTTTCTTTGGCTCTGGCACAGCATCTTCCTTCCCGTCAGACCACATCCCGCATACCCGGAAAGCGACCTTTTCGGTCTGCACAAGGGCGAATATGAGGAAGCCTTGAACGGCATCCTGTCAGGTTCGTCCAACCGTGTCAGCCTATTGCTCATGGCTTCGTTCGCGTTGGCGGCGTCCTTCCCTCTTCTTGGCATCCCGCTCTTCGTCATTGATATGCCCCATAACGGCGGTCTTGGCATGTCGCCGCAGGAGTTTGCGCTCATCGTAGGTACGGTAAGCGTAGGCGCCGTGTTCTTCGGAAACGTTCTTGGTACAGGTTTGTGTCGTAAGTACGGGCTGCGTCTGTGCCTGTTGCCGATGACTGTGCTCTTCTCAGGTCAGAGTCTGGCAGCGCTTTATATGAGCTTCAATCTTTCCGTCTCGCTTGCAATAGTCTGCCTCTTGTTCAGTATTGCAGGTGTTGTGGCTGGCGTTGGCTTTGCAGCATTGTCCGCCGTGACCGCCCGTTTTGCTGCGAGCGGCAGGGGAGAGGTGTGTCGTCGCTCCGTCATGCTTGGCGTGATGGCTGTTGTGGCAACGTTATGTGGCGGCATGACAGGCATTTTGGAGGAAAACATAGGTTACCGTCAGTTCTTCGTAATGTCGTCATGGATGTACGTGGTGCCGGCGATTGTGGCGGTGATGTATATCGCCAATGACAAAATACGTCTGAAGTAATCCAAACAATTGTTAATATTAAGTAGTCTGAATAAACTTTCTGACCGATATCTATATCTAAGAAGTCAGAGAGATTATAAAAGTATATTATTAGTTTAGAATTACACACATATTCAAACAAACATGATTTTATCAAAGAGAACAATAGCAATGGCGTCAATGGCAGGCCTTATGCTTATGTCGATGCCAACGGAATGCGCAGCAAGACAGTGGTCGCTGAAGGATTGTATTGATTATGCCTTGGCAAATAACATCCAGTTGCAGAAAGCCAAGGTGCAGCAGCTTTCTGCCCTTGAGGACATAAAGCAGAGCCAGTCAGCCTTGCTACCTTCCCTTAGTCTGTCAACATCACAGAACGTAAGCTACAATCCGTGGCCTGAACAGGGCTCGGCAATGATTGCTGGAAATAAGGTTCAGGCAGACGTGAAGAAGGTGTATTACAACGGTTCTTACTCGCTTTCGGGCAACTGGACTGTGTGGAACGGCGGACAAAACACCAATACTGTCAAGCTGAATAAGCTCGCTGCAGAGCAGGCACGCCTCGATTCGGCTGTCACAGCCAACAACGTGCTCGAGCAGATAGCCCAACTCTACGTCCAGATACTCTATTCTGATGAGGCCATCTCTGTCACGAAGGAGAGCCTTAAGGTAAGCCAAACCAATGAGGAGCGTGGCAAGACAATGGTGTCGGTGGGAAAGATGAGCAAAGCAGACCTGGCACAGCTGACCGCACAGAGAGCCAACGACGAGTATAGCATTGTGGAGGCGGAGAGCAATCTGCGCAACTATAAGCGACAGCTGAAGCAGTTGCTGCAGATAGCCGACAACGACGAGTTTGACGTTGTCATTCCTTCTACGACGGACGAGATGGCTCTTAAGGACGTACCTGCCCTCAACGATGTTTATGCAGCATCGCTGACACAGCGCCCAGAAATACAGAACGCAAAGCTTGGCATCGAAAGTAGCGACCTTAGCGTGAAGATAGCCAAGGCTGGCAAGATGCCTACAGTAGGGCTGAACGCCGGTCTTTCCACTTCCACCACATCAATGAACAGTAACGGATGGGGCAATCAGCTGAAGAACAACTTCACGGTTGGCGGTGGTGTTACGGTGAGCATACCGCTCTTTGATAACCGTAAGACAAAGACTGCCGTAAACAAGGCGATGCTTCAGAAGGAGAACTATATGCTGGACCTGCAGGACAAGCAGACCACGCTTTATTCAACGGTGGAGAACTATTGGCTGCAAGCCGTTACCAATCAGAACAAGTTTAAGGCGGCTCGCGTCTCAACGGAGAGCGCACAGGCAAGCTATGAGCTTCTTTCCGAGCAGTTCAATCTGGGACTGAAGAACATTGTGGAACTGATGACGGGCAAGACACACCTCCTGCAAGCTCAGCAGAACGAGCTTCAGAGCAAGTATCTCGCCATCCTTAACCTTAACATGCTGGACTTCTATCGTACAGGAGAAATAAAGTAACAGAAGATTATAAAGGAGAAACCTTATAATAATGAATAGCAAAGAACAACTGTAGTGCCGCGGGCAAGAATGCCCGCAGCTCCTATTGTTTGTCTTATATAGATACGTTCTCACATTCAAGCGATCAAGCTAACCTTATAAGATAGAGATTTTATAAAGAGTAATAATAATTAGAGATTTATATTAGAGAGATGAAAAAATTAAGCAAGGTATGGGTGGTAGTGGCTATTGTCGCTATCATCGCCGTTGCCGTATGGGCATTCTCAGGCGGCAAAAAAGAGCAGCAGATTTCGTTTGACACGGCTCCCGTCGCGTCGGCAAACATCCAGAACAGCATTACTGCCACTGGTACGATTGAACCGGTGACGTCCGTCACGGTGGGTACGCAGGTGAGTGGCATCGTCAGCAAGCTCTATGTTGATTATAATTCAGTGGTGAAGAAGGGACAGGTGATTGCCGAGCTCGACAAGACCAACCTTCTCAGTCAGCTTGCCACTGCAAAGACGCAGCTTGCCACCGCGCAGAGCCAGCTCAACTATCAGACCGCAAACTACAAGCGCTATCAGACTCTTTTCCAGAAGGGACTTGTGGCAGCCGACGATTATGACAATGCCAAGCTTTCGTATCGTCAGGCTGTGGAGCAGGTGGCTTCAGCCAAAGAGGAGGTGCAGCGTGCACAGACCAATCTCGGCTACGCCACCATCACGTCGCCCATTGACGGCGTGGTGCTCTCCAAGTCAGTGGAAGAAGGTCAGACTGTGGCAGCCAGCTTCTCTACGCCAGAACTCTTCACCATCGCTCAGGACTTAACAAACATGCAGGTGGTGGCTGATGTGGACGAGGCTGACATAGGCGACGTGAAGGAAGGCGAGCGTGTCAGCTTCACCGTGGATGCTTATCCTGATGACACCTTCGAGGGCACAGTAAAGCAGGTACGTCAGGAAGCCACTACTACCAATAATGTGGTAACCTACGAGGTGGTTATCTCTGCCCCAAACGCCGACCTGAAGCTTAAGCCGGGTCTTACAGCCAACGTCACCATCTATACTGCAGAGCGCAAGGGTGTGCTTGCCGTTCCGTCAAAGGCTCTGCGCTTTACGCCTACAAAGGAGACGGTAGGCAAGATGAAGATTGTGGACGTGCAGGGCGCAAAGAACAAGGTTTGGACCATTGAAGGCAACAGCATTGTTGCGCATAAGGTGAACATCGGTATGGCTGACGGCACAAATACACAGATTATTGGTGGCGTGCAGGCTGGCATAAAGGTGGTTACCGGACTTAGCGTCATTGGAGGCGAGGAGCCTCAGGCAGAAGCTGCTGGCGGTGAGAGCAGCCCGTTCGCACCAGGCCCTCCGGGAAAGAACAAGAAAAAATAATCAATACTGATATGGACGAAAAGAAAGTAGTAATAGAGCTTGACAACGTAAAGCGCGACTTTCTCGTCGGCGACGAGACGGTACATGCGCTGCGCGGTGTCTCGTTCAAGATATATGAGGGCGAGTTTGTCACAATCATGGGAAAGTCGGGTTCGGGCAAGTCCACTCTTCTCAACCAGCTTGGCTGCCTTGATACGCCCAGTTCAGGCGAATATTATCTTGACGGTGTCAGTGTCAGGACGATGTCGAAGTCGCAGCGTGCCGTATTGCGCAACCGTAAGATAGGCTTCATCTTCCAGAACTATAACCTTCTGCCGAAGACCACGAGTGTGGAGAATGTTGAGTTGCCATTGATGTATAACGCTTCGGCTAGTGCCAAGGAGCGCGAGGAGCGTGCTATTAAGGCGCTGCAGGCAGTGGGCCTCGGCGAGCGACTCTATCATATGTCGAACCAGATGTCCGGCGGACAGATGCAGCGTGTAGCCATTGCCCGCGCATTGGTTAACGATCCTGCCGTCATTCTTGCTGACGAGGCAACCGGAAACCTCGATACACGTACGTCGTTCGAGATTCTCATCCTCTTCCAGAAACTCCACGCCGCAGGCAGAACCATCATCTTCGTGACCCATAATCCGGACATCGCCAATTATTCTTCGCGCAATATCATGCTGCGTGACGGACATGTCATCAGCGACGAGTATAACCACAACATCCTCTCGGCGGCGGACGGACTGGCGGCATTGCCTGCCAATTCGGATGAGTAATGGGAGCAAAGGTTCAGTGAGTAACATTTTTAACCTATAAGAAAATGAACTATAGCAATCTTTTAAAAATAGCCCTCCGCGCCATTGCCGCCAACAAATTGAGGTCGTTCCTCACCGCACTTGGCATTATCATCGGTGTGGCGTCGGTCATCACGATGCTTGCCATAGGCCAAGGATCGAAGAAGAGCATTCAGGCAAACATCGCGGAGATGGGCTCAAATATGATTATGATCAGTCCGGGAGCCGACCGTGGCCCGGGAGGTGTAAGGCAGGACGCTTCGTCTATGGAGACATTGAAGCTCACAGACTACGAGTCGCTCAAGGACGAATGTCACTTTATACAGGGCATCAGTCCTACGGTCAACAGCAGCGGCCAGTGGATATATGGCAACAACAATACGCCGTCCTCCATTTATGGCGTCAATCAGGACTATCTCACCATCCGTCAGTTGTCTGTGGATGAGGGCGAGATGTTCACCGATGCCGACATAAAGTCGAGTGCAAAGGTATGTATTCTCGGCCAGACCGTCGTGGACAATCTCTTCCCTGATGGCTCCGATCCAGTGGGCAAGGTGGTACGATTCAATTCCATTCCGTTCCGTGTTGTAGGAGTATTGAAGAAGAAAGGATACAACTCGATGGGTATGGACCAGGACGACCTCGTCCTTGCTCCTTACACGACGGTGATGAAGCGAATTCTCGCACAGACCTATCTTGGCGGCATAACCTGCTCAGCCATAACCGAGGATCTGACCGAAAAGGCCATCGACGAGATTACGACGGTGCTTCGTCGCAACCATAAACTGAAGGACGCCACCGACACGCAGGCTGCTGATGATGACGACTTCAACATCCGTTCGCAGGAAGAACTGGCGAGTATGATGAACTCTACGACGGACATGATGACCATACTTTTGGGTTGTGTGGCAGGCATCTCGCTCATCGTGGGAGGCATCGGCATCATGAACATCATGTATGTCAGCGTTACGGAGCGAACACGCGAGATAGGTCTGCGAATGAGCGTTGGAGCACGTGGCGTGGATATCCTCAATCAGTTCCTCATCGAAGCCATACTTCTCAGCGTGACGGGTGGACTCATCGGTGTGGCATTTGGCGTCGGAGCTTCGTATGCGGTGAAGCTGGTGGCTCATTGGCCCATCTTCATCCAGCCCTGGAGCATCGTCATGAGCTTCGCCGTATGTACGTTTACGGGAGTGTTCTTCGGCTGGTATCCTGCAAAAAAGGCGGCACAGCTCGACCCGATAGAGGCTATACGATACGAGTAAAACGATGCGGATGTCTTTCCATACGTATGCGTTAGATTTATTGCAACAAACAGACTCGTTTTTCGGAATTTTTATCTACTTTTGTAAAAACAATAAAACCAGAACCTTATGTTTATACATGTAGCCAACCCGATTTACGACTCCGTGTTCAAATACATCAT
>OHSB01000021.1_pt1 | contig 34187 bp, 32 predicted proteins | sample 1578591 | NCBI WGS metagenome assembly OHSB01 (sample SAMEA3879508, study PRJEB24766) | human gut metagenome | biome: human-associated habitat; feature: feces | place: USA | collected 1985/1987 | reverse complement strand
GCGAGATGAGCTACGCGGCGGCGGGCTTGCAGCGGCAGGCGTTGTTTTCCATCGCGCTGGTGCTGTTCCTCTTTATCATGCTCATTAACGCGGCGCTGAATTTCTTCCTCAAGCGCAGTAAGGAGAAGTGAGCCATGGACGAAACGAATTTTGCGCTGCGACGCCGGGCGTGGGGCGGCATGATGCGGGCGCTGATGGTGCTGTGTGCGGTGCTGACCTGCGTGCTGGCGGCGTTCCTCATCGCGTATGTGCTGGTCAAGGGCGTTCCCAACCTGAGCTGGGAGCTGCTGCGCACCAAGCCCAGCTATCTGGACGGCACCATCGGCATCCTGCCGGATATCATCAGCACCGTCTGCATGGTGCTGACCACGCTGCTGGTGGTGCTGCCGGTGGGCGTGTGCGCGGCGGTATACCTGACGGAGTACGCCCGGAACAGAAGGCTGGTGGCGGCCATCGAATACACCGCCGAGACGCTGTCCGGCATCCCCTCCATCATCTACGGACTGGTGGGGCAGATGTTCTTCTGCCAGTTTCTGGGGATGAAGAAATCCCTGATCGCCGGCGCCATGACGCTGGTCATCATGAACCTGCCCACCATCATGCGCACCACGCAGGAGAGCCTGAAGACCGTACCCCAGAGCTACCGGGAGGGCGCGTTCGGTCTGGGCGCGGGGAAGTGGCGCACCATCCGAACGGTGGTGCTGCCCGGCTGCGTGGACGGCGTCATCACCGGCTGCATTCTGGCGGTGGGACGCATACTGGGCGAGACGGCGGCGCTGCTGTACACGGCGGGCTTTGCCCACACGCTGTACAGCACACTGGGCGAGACGCTGGAAAGCTCCGGCGCTACGCTGTCGGTGGCGCTGTACGTCTACGCCAAGGAGCAGGGCGAGTTTGACGTGGCCTTTGCCATTGCCGCTATTCTGATGGTGCTGGCGCTGCTTATCAACTTGGCTGCCGGTCTGACAGGGCGCTATTTCAAGAAACGGAGGAGCCTATGAGCGATATTTTTACCGTACATGACCTGAATTTGTGGTACGGCCCCACGCAGGCGCTGCACCATGTGGATATGGACATCCCGGAACAGAGCATCACGGCCCTCATCGGGCCTTCCGGCTGCGGCAAGTCCACCTTCCTCAAGACGCTGGATCGGATGAACGATCTGGTGCCCGGCGTGCGCATCGAGGGAACGGTGGAGTACGACGGGAAGAACATCTTCGCGCCGGAGGTGGACGTCAACGAGCTGCGGCGGCAGGTGGGCATGGTGTTCCAGAAGCCCAACCCGTTCCCCATGAGCATCTACGACAACGTGGCCTACGGCCCCCGCACCCACGGGGTACGGAACCGGGCCAAGCTGGACGAGATCGTGGAGCAGTCCCTGCGGTCGGCGGCCATCTGGGACGAGGTGAAGGACCGGCTGAGGAAAAACGCGCTGGGGCTGTCCGGCGGCCAGCAGCAGCGCCTGTGCATTGCGCGGGCGCTGGCGGTGGAGCCGCGGGTGCTGCTGATGGACGAGCCTACCTCGGCGCTGGATCCTATCTCCACATCCAAGATAGAAGACCTTGCAATGGAGCTGAAAAAACGGTACACTATTGTCATCGTGACCCACAATATGCAGCAGGCGCTGCGTATTTCCGACCGAACCGCCTTTTTCCTGCTGGGAGAGCTGATCGAGTACGATGACACCGAGCGTATGTTCTCCACGCCGACGCAGAAAAAGACCGAGGATTACATCACGGGGAGGTTTGGATGATGAGAAGCCGTTTTGATGAACAGCTGGCACAGCTGCACCGGGAACTGATCGAGATGGGCGCGCTGTGCGAGCGGGTGATCGCGCTGGCCTCCCGTGCCCTGACCACTGGGGACAAGTCGCTGGCACAGCAGGTGCCGCCGCTGGATCGGGATATCGACCGGAAGGAGCGGGACATTGAGAACCTGTGCCTGCGGCTGCTGCTGCACCAGCAGCCGGTAGCCGGCGACCTGCGGCGTATCTCCGCGGCGCTGAAGATGATCACGGACATGGAGCGCATCGGCGATCAGGCCGACGATATCGCCGAGATCGTGCTGTATCTGGAGGACATGCCGGCGGAGAGCCACGAGCTGCTGCGCAAGATGGCGGAGGCCGCCATCGGCATGGTCAGCGACAGCGTGGACGCCTATGTCCGGCAGGATGTGGCGCTGGCGGAGAAGGTCATCGCCGATGACGACACGGTGGACGCGTATTTTGACAAGGTAAAGCAGGCGCTGATCCGGCGCATCGCCGACGATCCGGCGGAGGGCGGTACGGCGCTGGAGCTGCTGATGATCGCCAAGTATCTGGAGCGGATCGGCGACCATGCTACCAATATTGCCGAGTGGGTGGAGTTTTCCGTCACCGGCGTACACAAGGAGGAGTGACCATGATCTGGTGTGTGGAGGACGACGCCAGCATCCGGGACATCGAGGTATATGCGCTGAAATCCACCGGCCTTGCGGCGGAGGGCTTTGCCGACGGCGCTGCCTTCTGGCAGGCGCTGCAAAGGACCCAGCCGGAGCTGGTGGTGCTGGATGTGATGCTGCCGGAGATCGACGGCATCGAGCTGCTGCGGCGGATGAAGGCCGACGCGGCGCTGCGGGAGATCCCCGTCATCATGGCCACGGCCAAGGGTGCGGAGTATGACAAGATCCAGGGCCTTGATCTGGGGGCGGACGACTATCTGGCCAAGCCCTTCGGCGTCATGGAGCTGGTGTCGCGGGTCAAGGCGGTGCTGCGCCGGTGCAGGCCACAGCCGGCTGCGGTGCTGCGCTGCGGCGGTCTGGTGGTGGACGAGCAGGAGCATACCGTCACCGCCGATGGCGTCCGGGTGGTGCTGACGTACAAGGAGTACCAGCTGCTGCGGCTGTTCCTGTCCCATCCCGGCACGGCGTTTACCCGCGATCAGCTGATGGAGCAGGTGTGGGGCATGGACTTTTACGGCGAGAGCCGGACGGTGGATATGCACATCCGCACCCTGCGGCAGAAGCTGGGCGTCTACGGCGAGCATATCGAGACGGTGCGCAGTGTGGGCTACCGGTGGAGGGCGCAGCCATGAGCACCATGACAAAGCGTATTTTCCGCGCCACGCTGCTGGTGGGCGTGGCGGTGCTCATTGCCAGCCTGACGCTGGTGATGGGTGCGCTGTACAGCTATTTCGGCCGGGTGCAGGAGTCCCAGCTGCGGGACGAGCTGAGTCTGGCGGTGGTGGGCGTGGAGCAAAACGGCACAGACTATCTCAGAAAGCTGCGATCCGACCAGTACCGCATCACATGGCTGTGCGCGGACGGCGCGGTGCTGTACGACACGCAGGCGGACGCGGAGAGCATGGAGAATCACGCCCAGCGGCAGGAGGTGCAGCAGGCGCTGGCCACCGGCGAGGGCGAGAGCAGCCGGTACAGCGACACGCTGCTGCAAAAGACGGTGTACTACGCCAAGCGCCTGCCGGATGGCACGGTGCTGCGTCTGTCTGCCATCCGGGTGACGACAGGGGTGCTGGTGTTGAATATGCTCCAGCCCATCCTGCTGGTGCTGGCGGCGGCGCTGATCCTGTCAGGCGTGCTGGCGTCCCGGCTGGCGCGGCGCATCACGGAGCCGCTGAACCGGCTGGATCTGGAGCATCCGCTGGAGAACGACACCTACGAGGAGCTGGCGCCGCTGCTGCGGCGCATGGAGCATCAGCGCCGCCAGATCGACCGGCAGATGGACGAGCTGCGCCGGCGGTCGGAGGAATTTGAACAGATCACCGGCAGCATGAACGAGGGCCTGGTGCTGCTGGACGAGGCGGGCGTCATCCTGAGCATCAATCCGGCGGCCAGGCGGCTGCTGGACGCGGCGGAAAATTGTGTGGGACAGGATCTTCTGACGGTGGATCGGGACATGGCGCTGAGCGACGCGCTGCGTCAGGCGGCGGAGCAGGGTCACAGCGAATTCCGCGGCCAGCGGAATGGCCGGGAGTACCAGTTTGACGTGACGCGCATCCAGTCGGAGGGACGCATGGCGGGTACGGTGCTGCTGGTGTTCGACGTGACGGAGCGGGCCTTTGCCGAGCGGAACCGGCGGGAGTTCACCGCCAACGTGTCCCACGAGCTGAAAACCCCCTTGCAGGGGATCATCGGCAGCGCGGAGCTGCTGGAAAACGGTCTGGTGAAGCAGGAGGACGTGCCTCGCTTCATCGGGCATATCCGCTCGGAGGCCCAGCGGCTGGTGACGCTGATCGGCGACATCATCCGCCTGTCCCAGCTGGACGAGGGCGAACCGATGCCTGCGGAGCCGGTGGAGCTGCTGGCGTTGGCACGGGAGGCGGCGGAGAGCCTGCAAAGCGCCGCGGCGGCCCGAAATGTGACCATCACCGTGGAGGGCGAGCCGGTGGCGCTTACCGGCGTCCGGCGGCTGCTGTACGAGATCGTATTTAACCTGTGCGACAACGCCATCAAGTACAACACCGACGGCGGCCGCGTGCAGGTGACGGTGACGAAGGAGAACGAGACGGCCGCCGTCACCGTGCGGGACACCGGCATCGGCATCCCGCCCGATCAGCAGGATCGAGTGTTCGAGCGGTTTTACCGGGTGGATAAGAGCCACTCCAAGGCCTCCGGCGGTACGGGGCTGGGACTGTCCATCGTCAAGCACGCGGTGCAGTACCACCACGGCGCCATCCACCTGCAAAGCGAGGTGGGGAAGGGCACGGAGATCCGCGTCACATTTCCCTTGGCATAAGGAAAAGGCGGCGCACCTGGCATGGGCGCGCCGCTTTTGCCGCTGCGAACCATGTGCGGGCAGCGTCTTGACAAGGGAAAGGCGGCGGGCGTATAATCCGGCTGGATATGTAAGAAACCACATAAGGCACGAGAAAAGAGGTGTAACATATGCTGAAAATCCAGCATCTGACCAAGACCTACGGGGACAAGAAGGCGGTGGATGACCTGAGCCTGCACATTCAGGCGGGGGAACTGTACGGCTTTATCGGACACAACGGCGCGGGCAAGACCACCACGCTGAAGGCGGTAGCGGGCATCCTGCAATTCGATGCGGGAGAGATCTATATCGACGGCAAGTCCATTCGGACGGAGCCGCTGGCCTGCAAGCGGGAGCTGGCCTACATCCCCGATAACCCCGACCTGTACGATTTCATGAGCGGCATCAAGTACCTGAACTTCATTGCGGATATCTTCGGCGTCAGCGCCGATGACCGCCAGACACGCATCCGGGACTATGCGGCGCGGTTCGAGCTGACGGAGGATCTGGCCCAGCCCATCGCCGCCTATTCCCACGGCATGAAGCAGAAGCTGGCCATCATCGCCGCGTGGCTGCACCAGCCGAAGCTGGTCATTATGGATGAGCCCTTTGTGGGGCTGGACCCCAAGGCGTCCCATCTGCTCAAGGGCATGATGCGGGAGCTGTGCGACCGGGGCGGCGCGATCTTCTTCTCCACCCATGTGCTGGAGGTGGCGGAAAAGCTGTGCGACAAGGTGGCCATCATCAAGGGCGGCCGGCTCATCCGCTCCGGCACCATGGAGGAGGTCAAGGGCGACGACTCGCTGGAGCAGGTCTTTCTGGAGCTGGAGGATGAGGCGTGATGCTGAAGATTCTCGTGAAAAAGCAGCTGACGGAGATCTTCCGCAGCTACTTCTATAATCCCAAGACCAACAAGGCCCGCTCCAAGGCGGCAGTGGCGGGCTATATTGCCCTGTTCGCGGTGCTGATGGTGGGCGTGCTGGGCGGTATGTTCACCATGCTGGCGCTGGGGCTGTGCGGGCCGCTGGCCGCCGTGGGCATGGACTGGCTGTACTTCGCGCTGATGGGGCTGCTGGCCGTGCTGCTGGGCGCGTTCGGCAGCGTGTTCAACACCTATTCCGGCCTGTATCTGGCAAAGGACAATGACCTGCTGCTGAGTATGCCCATCCCGGTGGACACGCTGATGGCGTCCCGGCTGCTGAGCGTATACCTGATGGGCCTCATGTACAGCGCGGTGGTGATCGTGCCGACGGTCATCGTCTATTGGGCGGTGGTGCCGGTGACGGTGGGTGCGGTTCTCGGCGGCGTGCTGCTGGTGCTGCTCATCTCCGTTTTCGTGCTGACGCTGGCGTGCGCGCTGGGCTGGGTGGTGGCAAAGATCAGCCTGAAGCTGAAGCACAAGAGCTTTGTCACCGTCCTCGTCTCGCTGGTGTTTTTCGGCGGCTACTATTTCTTCTATTTCAAGGCCCAGACGCTCGTGGAGGATCTGCTGGCCAACGCCGCCGTGTACGGTGAAAAAATCCGGGGCGCGGCCTACCCGCTGTACCTGTTCGGCAGGGTCGGCGCCGGAGACGGCGTGGCGATGCTGGCGGTTTCCGCAGTGGTGCTGGCGCTGTTCGCGGCGCTGTGGGCGCTGCTGCGGCGCAGCTTCTTGAAGATCGCCACCGCCACGGGCCGCACGGAGCGCCGTCGGTATCGGGAGCAGACCGCCGTGCGGCGCTCCGCCGGTGCGGCACTGCTGCACAAGGAGCTGGGGCGGTTCACCGCCAGCCCCAACTATATGCTCAACTGCGGCATGGGTATCCTGATGCTGCCGGTGGCGGGCGGGATGCTGCTGTGGAAAAGCGGCGAGCTGACGGCGGTGCTGCGCGCCGTGCCGCAGATCTATGACGCATTGCCGGTGCTGCTGGCGGCGGTGGTGTGCATGATGGCCGCTATGAACGACATGGCGGCGCCCTCCGTCTCCTTGGAGGGCAAGTGCCTGTGGCAGATGCAGTCGCTGCCGGTGACGCCGTGGCAGGTGCTGCGAGCCAAGCTGACCATGCAGCTGCTGCTGACCGTTGTACCGGTGGCGGTGTGCCTTGTCTGCGCGGCGCTTGCCGTGCCGATGACGGCGGCGGAGCTGGCGATGCTGACGGCGGTATCCCTGCTGTTTACGGTATTTTCCGCGCTGCTGGGGCTGTTCCTCGGCCTGCGGATGCCCAACCTGACATGGACGCGGGAGATCATCCCCATCAAACAGAGCGCCTCCGTGGCCATCGCTCTGTTCGGCGGCTGGGGATATGCAGCGGTGCTGGGCGGCGGCTACCTGCTGGCGGGCTGGCATCTGGGTGCGGTATGGTATCTGGGCTGCTTCGCCGCCGCCACGCTGCTGGCGTGCCTTGCGCTGTATCTGTGGCTGAAGAAGCGGGGCGGCGCAGTGCTGGCGGCGCTGTGAGTATACGAAAAACGTTTTTTGCGTGACTCAAAGGTTTTTCCAGGCGTGGCGGCAGATGGCGTCGAAGCTGGTCTGGCTGAGATCATGCTCCAACCTGCACGCATCGCTCTCCGCCGTCTCCTCGTCGACGCCCAGCGCCATGAGAAAGCGGGTCAGCGTGTGGTGCCGGTCCAGCATACTGGCGGCAATGGCCATGCCCTGCTCTGTCAGGGTAATGAGGCCGTCCTTGTCCATGGTGATGTAACCGTTCTCCCGCAGCCGCTTGGTGGCGTAGGTGACGCTGGGCTTTGTGACCCCCAGCTTGTCGGCAATGTCGATGGAGCGGATGTACCCGTGCTCCTGCTGCATCATCAGCATGGCCTCCAGATAGTCCTCGGATGCCCGTAATATCTGCATAAGTTCACCAACTTTTCGTTTCAGGATACAGATAGGTTAACATACTTTAACCAAATTTGCAAGGAGATAAAATTTTTCCTGCCGCACCCCTTGACAAAATGGGTTAGAGAGGTTAAACTAACCGCGTCAGTTAGATAAGACTAACGACCTGCGGCGGGCGGCAGCGACAGCCATTCTTTTTCAAACAGTGGTTAGATAAAACTAACTGAAAAGATCGGAGGGATCGGTATGATGCCGTTGGCACTGGCCGACGTGGGTACGGAGAATCTGATCCGCAAGGTAGGCGGCTCTCCGGAGGTGAGAAGGCATCTGGAGGAGCTGGGCTTTGTGGCCGGCGGTACCGCCACGGTGGTGGCCGCCATGAGCGGCAACATCATCGTCAAGGTGAAGGAAGCCCGCGTGGCTATCAGCGCGGAAATGGCGCGGAAAATCATGGTGTGAGCAATACGAAACCATATAGAAGGAGAGACAAGTGATGAAAACATTACGCGAGGTAAAGATCGGCGAGACGGCCAAGGTGGTGAAGCTCCACGGCGAAGGGCCTGTGAAGCGCCGGATCATGGACATGGGCATCACACGAGGCGTGGAGGTCTACGTCCGCAAGGTGGCGCCGCTGGGCGACCCCATGGAGGTCACCGTCCGGGGCTACGAGCTGAGTCTGCGGAAGGCCGACACCGAGATGATCGAGGTCGAGTGATTTTTTACGATCAATGGTTAGATAAGCCTAACCGAAAGGAGAGAATATATGGAAAAACAGATCAAGATCGCGTTGGCGGGCAACCCCAACAGCGGTAAGACAACGTTGTTCAACGCCCTGACCGGCTCCAACCAGTTTGTGGGCAACTGGCCCGGCGTCACGGTGGAGAAGAAGGAGGGACGCCTGAAAAAGCACGAGGACGTGGTCATCATGGACCTGCCCGGCATCTACTCCCTGTCCCCCTACACGCTGGAGGAGGTGGTGGCCCGCAACTACCTGATCGGCCAGCGCCCCGACGCCATTCTGAACATCATCGACGGCACCAATCTGGAGCGCAATCTCTATCTGACCACCCAGCTGACGGAGCTGGGCATCCCCGTTGTGGTCGCCATCAACATGATGGACGTGGTTCGCAAGAACGGCGACCAGATCAACGTGGAGGAGCTGAGCCGCGAGCTGGGCTGCAAGGTGGTGGAGATCTCCGCCCTGAAGGGCGACGGTGTGATGGAGGCGGCGCAGGCCGCTGTGGAGGCTGCCGCCACCGCTAAGACCGTACCGATGCACACCTTCTCCGGGCCGGTAGAGCACGCCATCGCCCACATCGAGGAGGCGGCGGTGCATGATCTGCCCGAGGAGCAGCAGCGCTGGTACGCCATCAAGATCTTCGAGCGGGATGACAAGGTGCTGGAGCAGCTGAAGATCGATCCCGCCGTCATGACCCACATCGAGGCGGACATCAAGGCCGCCGAGAAGGAGCTGGACGATGACGCCGAGAGCATCATCACCAACGAGCGCTATGTCTATATCGCCCAGCTCATCAAGGGCTGCTATAAGCAGAAGAAGGCCAAGGGCGAGCTGTCCGCCTCCGACAAGATTGACCGCGTCGTCACCAACCGCTGGCTGGGGCTGCCCATCTTTGCGCTGGTGATGTTCCTGGTGTACTGGATCGCCATGGTGGCGGTGGGCGCTCCCGCCACCGACTGGGCCAACGAAGGTGTGTTCGGCGACGGCTGGCATCTGCTGGGCATCGACGGCGGCTACAACGAGGTCGCGGATACCTACGGCGAAGCGTCTCTGCTGGTGGACGGCTACGAGGCCTACATCGAGGAGCACGGCGCGCTGGCTGCCGACGGTACCTTCACCTACGACGTGGAGGATGAGGAGACACTGGCGGTCACCACGGAGACAGCCACGCTGGCGGACTACGAGGCGGCCAAGGCGACGCTGGCGGAGATCGGCGACGAGCCGGATCCAGCCGACTATGGCGTATGGGTGCCGGGCATTCCCGTCCTGATCGGCGACGCGCTGGATGCCGCCGGTACGCCGGACTGGCTGAACGGCCTGATTCTGGACGGTATCGTGGCGGGCGTCGGCGCGGTGCTGGGCTTCGTGCCTCAGATGCTGGTGCTGTTCCTGCTGCTGGCCTTGCCGGTGATCGCGGTTGCGGCGGCGCTGTCACCGGCAGGTGTTGTCGCGGACAGTCACACCATGGAGCCCACCGGCGAGGCCATGGAGGTGTGGGAGCGATTGTCGGATGATCTCTCTATGGAGCGGCGTATGGTCGTCACCTACGCGCTGGCGCTGGTGGACAAGGTGGATTACTTTTGGGGCGGCAAATCGTTGGTGCTGGGCTGGGACGACCGCTGGGGCGAGCTGACGGAGGTCACAGCCGAGGGCAGCGACACCACCGGCATGGAGCAGCCCTACGGTCTTGACTGTTCCGGCTTCGTGGACTGGGCATTTTACAACGCCAGCGGCGGCGAATATGTGATTGGGCAGGGCGGCGGCGCGGCGGTGCAGCACGCCAACTGTGTGGACATAGAGTGGGACGAGGTGCAGCCGGGGGATCTGCTGTTCTATCCGGAGGATGAACACGTCGGCATCGCCGCTGGCCGCGACTGGCTGGGCCGCCTTCTGGTGGTGCATTGCGCCGCAGATACGGACGGCGTGGCGATCTCGCACCGAACTGGTTTTGAGACTGCGGCAAGACCCATGTGGTATGGGGAAGAATAGAGGGCAGAGGAATTTCCTCTGCCCTCTGTTGTTCATTCACTCCAGCGCCTACAAGAGCTGTCGAAATGAGTCTCAAATTGAGACGAATAAGATGAATAATTTTCTCGTGTTTTGAATGAGTTGCGAGTCGGTAGATTTATCGATATAATCAATACAGAAAAGGCGTGATGACATGAAACTCATAGGGGGGGGGTAACATGGGGAATGTGAATTCACACATACAAGTTCCGAATGCAATACTGAAACAGTTTCGTGACGAGGAGGATCCGGAGAAGAAAGTCTGGTATTTAGATCTTGCCACAGGAGAGGTCAAGCGAAGCGCGTCAGGCAAATTGGGAACGGAAAAAGGGTATTATTCAGAGGGCATTGAGCGGTTTTGGAGTGCGACCATTGAATCACCTATCGCTGCATTGAATGCAAGGATAAGAAAATCCTGCGATGGTTGTGAAGGCAATGTTGGTGATTTTCTTCTTTCGGAGAAAGACAAGACAGCGGTTAAGCGGTATATTAAGGCCATGGCAATAAGGAGTAACCTGGCTTACGAGTCGATGATGGAAAGCAGTCTTACGGCGGATGAGTGTACCGAGCAGGAAAATCACGATGACCTGTCACGATTTGGAATGGAAGCGACAGGACAATTTGAAGAAATGCTCGGCCGTCTTGATGTTATTGTTCTGCTTAACAAAACGCTTTACAATCTCGTTGTTCCGAGAAACGGTTGGTATGCACTGTCATTTTGCGGGAGTGAAAACATTGTAGCGCCGATTTCTCCGCGATATGCTTTTTTACTATATCCAAAAGATTACCCCGAGTACAAGAATACGCAATTTGGTGCCGTTGATGATGCAGGATATATCTTGGCGATGAACACGATGGCTCTTAAGCATGAGTGTGTTTACAATATGACTTTTATTGCGTCGAAAAGTCGTAGAGAATTGGATGAGCTGCAAAAAATTTACAGAGAATATAGGGCTCAATTTGAAGCACTGAAACAGTAGAAAAGAAGGTGATAGATTTGCCCACAAGAGCCAAGAGCAGGAATGACACGAAGAAAGAGGCGGCAGAAGAACAGTGCTTCAAACTCGCGCTTGATGCGGCACGAAGGCGAGGTGGGGGCACATACAAGATAATGTCGTATTTAAATGGCCAGAATATTGATACCCGCGCAAAGAAGGATCGTCCAGACTTAATTAGACTATGCACGAACGCCAAGCATGAAGAAGTAATTGTGGGAATAGAGCATTTTTGCGTAAATCAAATGGTTAAGCGTGTAGGTGATCGATATAAATCCGTAGGCAAAGAACTAAGAGGGCATATAGATGCAACTTATGAAAAAGGCCACACGGAGTTGGAAACTACCGGAGAAGTTTCAGATGACCTTTGCCATAAATTGCTTGAAGAAAGCGTGCTGTTGGCTCAACAGGCGAACACCCCACAATATAGGGGCTTTTTGGAGGCATTTCGCATTTCTCTTGAAAAGCACCTTCGCAAAGCGGGTGAGTATCGAGCCAACATTCAGAAATTTGCTGGCCAAAAGAAAATACAGTTAGCATTTATCATAGAGGTGGAAACGGCGTTTACGCAATTGTTCCTTAATAATGGTCGAAAAACGTTCATTGATGAAACTGGCTTGTTGCCTATGACAAGCGATGTTGTTAATATACTATCTTCTATCCCGTCGGATCAGGTTGACTACATCATTCTCTATTTTACATCTGCCGCCTTCAAACCTGATACAAATGCAATTGCAATTCGAACAGGGAATATAAAGAATCAACTGAAGAACCAAAATGTGACGATATACAAATACGCAGGAATAGACAAATGCAATGACGGAGGTGTTTCTTTTACACCTCCAGAAGTGACCCATAGAAGTGAAGATGGGGAGTATCAAGCCAAATATTCATATTCCATTCCGCCATTAGATAAAGATAGAAACCAACGTATTTGGCCAGCATTCAAAACTGCATACTATGCACATAAGCGAGGAGTGCCATTTGTGGCTACACGCGAGGTGCAGGCAGCTCTATTCACATTAGGAAAATTTGTTGATCGCTTTTATGGCGTGGGTACAGATGTGGGTGTGGTTTTTCAAAAAAACGTTTCACAAGAGGTGGAGAAGCGATTTAGGGATTTTGATCGTTTATACCCGCTTCCGAAACAAAATAATGACTAAGCAGACCGTTTGTAAATGTACTTGATGGATCTATACAGTAAACAGCCATGCTTGCAGTGGAATAATTGCCACGAATGTCGAAACCCGTCTCAATTTGAGACGGGTTTCTGTTATTCCCTCGACGCCTCCAACGCGCCGCGGAGCATGGACACCATCATGTTCAGTTGCTTCGGCGTGGCGGTTTGCAGCAGCTCCAGCAGCGCATCTATGTCTTGATTGCCCTGCTGCGGCAGCACCTCCACCAACAGATACGTCGGAGAGACATTCAGCGCCGCGCACAGCGAGACGAACACCGGCAGGCTGGGAACTTTTGAGCCTGCCTCGATCTGCCGCAGGTAGGTGGCGTTGATGCTGCACGTTTCGGCCAGCCGTTCCCCTGTCCAGCCCCGCTCCCTACGCGCCATATTGATCCTCTTGCCAAGCAGCTTCTTATCCATGTGTCGCCTCCGTCTGTATGCCTAAAGCGTTTTATTTATACGCTTATAGCTTACATTTTCCTTGACGCGAAAAATAGCGACTGATAGAATATCAAATATAAGCTGATAGACTACAAAGCGGGTGAGACGATGGACAAGCCGGTGCGCTGCGCGGTCATGGGGCAGCATCCCCTACGATTCCCATGGGGCTTTGACGAAGAAGATGACCGCTGCCGAAAATTGAAAATGGAACTGGCGCAGCAGATCATGGTGCTGCGTCAGAGTGGCGTGTCGCAATTTCTTGTCGCCTGCGACTGCGGCGTAGGACTGTACGCCGCCGAGATCGTCAACGGCCTGCGGATGACCGACCGCGACCTGATGTTGCTGTGCTATACGCCCCACGAAGAACAGGCCACCAAATGGGCGCCGTATCTGCGGGAGCGCTATTTTACCATGCCGGAGAACAGCACCCATATCTCCGCCGTGTGTCCGGTAGGCACATCGGACGCGCAGCTGCAAGCCTACCGGCAGATCATCGACCTCGCGGATGTGGTGCTGTGCGTCTCCGACACGGACGCACCGGCAGCGTCCGGCGCGGAGGACGCGGCGCTGACTTACGCGCTGGCGCAGAAGCCGCTGGTGCTGCTGCACCCCACGGAACTGACCACCATGTGCATCGGGTGGTCGTTCCGAACCGGATAAGCGCAGGAAAATCGTGGCGGATGGGCGGGGATTCCCTTGCAATTCGGTTTTTCGTATGCTATACTGCCATTCGAAAAGTGAAAATAACGGACGGCGCGCCGGTCTTTTGGGAGACGGGCGGCGGAATGGGGTGAGAAGCCCCGCGAGAAGGTCACTGTGATGCCTGCTGCGACAGGCTAAGTCAGATACGTTATGCGCCGGAGCCGATTGGTTTTGCCATTCCCGAAGCCAAAATGAGAGTGCTGCGCACGGTCATTTTAGGCCGTGCGTTTTGTTTTGCACCGGAACGGACTTTTGGGACAGGAGCAGGACTTTTCATGAAGCGGTACCGCTTCATGCTTTGCATATGCAAAGCATGATCTTCTCTGTCAGCCGAGGCGGTTTGAACGGAAACCGCCGCTTTCCATACGGGGGATGGGGTCAGCCGCCCTGTCCCCCGAACCTCTAAAATCCAGACCCCAGGGTCTTTTGATATAGAGAAAAAATCACAATTCCCCGCCGCTGCTTTCGCCGCGACCTTGCCCCGCAGGGGCAGGGCCAACGCGCAAAGGGCCAGCGGATGCGGGAAAAATCAAGAAAGAGAAAGGAAGATCACGGGATGAAAAAACGAATTGTTTCCTTCCTGCTGGCGCTGGTGATGGCAGTCTCGCTGCTGCCGGTCAGCGCCTTTGCTGTGGAGGATGGGGATAACTCACAGAATACACCTGCGGTACAATCAGGTACCGAATATCCTTTCAGCGCAAAATACGAAAAGACATCCACCGATATTCTATCTATACAGGAAACAACATATAGAAGTGGACAAAATTCTCCGGTATATCTTGTTAAATGTGCCGAAGGTACATCCGAACTATATTTGTTTTTTGAGGCAACCAGTAAGCAGGCATTTACCTTTGACAACTCCTTTAATGACTATTACATCGATGCGCTTGGCAGCTGGGATGACCCTTCTGACCTGTACGATGAAAGCGACCATAGCTGGAAAATAGAACTTAGTAATTTTTCTGGTTTGCCCAGCAATCTAAAGGATGCAGAGTTCTATAACTCTGCTAATACCTATTATTGGGCAATCGTTTCTGATGAAGATGGTAATAATGTAGCATTTGAAGTTTGCTTTGAAGTCGCCCCCGCAGGCACCGGCGGGAATGGCCCGAACAATTTGTCTGTGCCTGCCGAATATGAGATCGTTGCAAGCTATCCAGCGGGATATACCTCTACCCTTTCATACGACACTTATGTTGTTCGAGTTCCGCTTGGAACTTCTTCAATAAAAGGAGTAACGGCTAATTTTGAAATCGTAAGTGCACTCTGCCTTGATCATGATTTTGATGTTGATCCCGACGGTAATAACTTTGAATTTACTGATAGCTATGACCTTGCACTTCATTCTACCTGCATAGAGCCTAACCCCACGAGATACATTTCGTGGGAGAAAGCCGATCTTTATGAGTTCCGTGTTGTTGAATATAGCGGTGAGGATTGGAAAAATGACACTATTGATGTATTCTACTTTTTAGCAGATCCAGATACTGGGATTGAAATTGACAAAACCGCACTTACCGATCTGCTGGCGACCGTAGCCGATGGCAACACCAACTACTATCAGTCCAATGATCGTTGGAACGGCAAGATTGCCAGTAAGACAGGCTTCTGGGCGGAGTTCACGGCAGCCAACGGCCCTCGAGCCACGGCGCAAAAGGTGCTGAAAACGGCAACTCAAGAGGAGCAGATCACGACCGCAGTTGCCGACCTCACCGCCGCCATCGCCAAGCTGATCCCCACCAGTCTCGCCAATACTACGCTGCTGTATGAGGCATTGCGGAGTAAGTATTATGAAAGCAGTTACACCGCCAAGTCATGGGCAATATATAAGCCTGTTCTCGACAAGGCGGAGGCTCTGATGGCCACCATGTTCGACGCAGAGGGCAACCCCACCGACGACAACAAGGCCGAAAAGCAGACCGAGATCGAGACGATGACGGCGGAGTTGGAGACGGCCCGCAAGGCGCTGGATCCGCGTATCAGCAGTGACAATACCGACAGCCTGACGCGCGTTAAGCTGAACATGGAAGCCATTCAATATCTGGTGAAGAAGTACGATCCGGATACCCTGACGGGCTATACCGCCGAGAGCATTGAAACGCTGCGTCAGGCCCGAACGGCGGCTATGGATCTGGCTGGCAGCATCGACCTTAACGATGTTGGACAAGGTGAGGATAATCAGCTGGTATCGGCCCTGCGGGAGCTGCGAAAGGCCGTCTACGGCCTGACCACCACCTCCGCCGCGCAGATCAAGGTCAACGTGTCCGTGCTGGACGCCAACGACATCTATGCCGGCTACACCGGCGAGCTGGCCCAGCTCCACAACCCCAACACCTATACCGCCGCCATGACGCTGGACGCCAACGCCAGCGCCTACGATCTTCTGAGCGGCAAGAGCCTGCTGAAGAACCCGAACAGTGCCGCCGAGGCGCTGGTATTCCTGAACAGGGAACTGGTGTACGGCAATATTGGCGCGACCTATAACGATCTGAATACCGTTCGTGAATACAGCGTCTTTGGGGCTATCAGGCTCCACGACAAGGACGAACTGACCATCGTATGGATCTATCCCAAGCAGGTGGAGTATTCCAGCCAGACGGGCACCTATCCCGCCTACCTGATGGATATTCCCGACTATTTCCGTTACAGCACCGTCTCCGCTCCCATTGAGGTGGAGGCGGGCAAGCCGTTCAGCATCAGCGTGACGTCTGAGGCGGCGCTGCCCTTCCACACCGCCGTAGGTACCCGCGCCGTGACAGGCGCGGCGGTCTACCGCAGCGACGCGGCGGAGAGCGCCGAGGCCGCCGCCACCGGCTATGTGGGCGTGAACACCTACGCCGTGACGGACGAGAGCGGCAAGGCCACCCTGACCCTGTACAACGAGGGCTACGTCCTGCTGAATGCGTTCCGCACAGACACCGACGAGGCCCGCTACACCGTGGGCGCCTCCGTGCTGGTACACGTCACCGCTGCCGGCGATCTGGACGCCGTGAAGCAGCAGCTGCGCGCGGAGTTGGACGCCGTGTACAACGACGAGCAGCACCCCGAGAGCGTGTTCACCGCTGAGAACTGGCAGAAGGTGCAGGACGCCTACAACACCGCCTTGGCGGCCATCGACGCGGCAAAGACCTCCGGCGAGGCGGGCGACGCTCAGCAGAAGGCCATCCAGACCATCAAGAAGCTGCAAAGCAGCGCCGACTATAACAACAAGATCAATTTGGAGGAGTTCCGCCGCCTGCTGGCGCAGCTGCCCGACGACGTGTCCAAGCTGGACGCCACGGCGGCCGACACGGTGGCACAGCTCAAGACCTGCTACGAGGCCATGACGGTCTATCAGCGGGGCCAGCTGACGGGCCGTGAGCAGAAGAAGTACGACGCCATCATCAAGGCGCAGGCGGACGGTCTGGCTCCCGCGAAGCAGTATCAGCTGACGTTCCAGCAGGATTACAGCAAGGTTCCCGCAGCCGATCAGGCGGCGCTGGACAGCATGATCGCCTATCTGCAAGATAACACCCGTAAGGATGACGATTACGGTAATGACCCGGGTTCCGGCATCGGCGGCAACCAGATGGCAAAGCTGTTTGCTTTCAGCACTGCCAAGCGCGCCAGACATGGCATGACCTACACCCAGATCACCGAGGCCGCGTCCCTGACGCGGGACATCTATGCCTGCATCAATCCCGACTACGCGGCGTACTTCCTATGCCGCGACGCGGCGCTGACTGCGGGCAAGAAGGACGGCCCCGGCGTCATCACCGGCACGGGCTGGAGCATTTCCGACGCCAGCATGACCATGTATGTGCCGGCTGAAAACAGCAGCAACACCACCCGCGTGCTGGGCCACATGACCTATACGGTCAACGGCACTCAGTACGCTGTCAAGAGCGTCACGGTCAGCGGTCTGGAAACCGCCGCCACCAAGCTGGGCGCCGGCTTCTATGACGCCAGCAACTACAGGGGACGCTTTACCACCCAGTGCAATCAGGTGATCCCCGACACGTTCCTGCAGATGACCACGGGCTTCGATGACGTGACCGTGACCGTCACCTGGGCCCCTGTCGGCGGCGACGCGCAGGCCGCCAAGGAGGCCGCCATCACCCGCCTGAACACCGTGAAGAACGGCCTGAGCGGCGACGGCGTACAGGCCGCCTATGACGCGGGCGTGAAGGCCATTCAGGCCGCCGCCACCGCCGCCGAGGTGGACAAGGCGTATCAGGCCGCCGTGGTGGCCATGCGTAAGGCCGCCGACTACGGCAAGGTGCAGGTCATCGTGGAGAATACCACCTTTACCAGCGATATGTGGCCCGAGGGCAAGGAATACTGGGACGGCCAGCTGGTCAACGAGTGGATCGACCTGAACGCCGACAGCACCATGATGAACTGCATCGTGGCGGCGCTGGATAAAAAGGGCTATACGCAGGACGGCGCGGAGAGCGGCTATATCGCCACCATCAACGGCCTGTCCCAGATGGACGGCGGCGATCACTCCGGCTGGATGGGCACGCTGAACGACTGGTTCACCAACTACGGCTTCAAAGAGTTCACCGTGGAGAACGGTTCGCTGAGCAACGGCGACGTGATCCACATCGTGTACACCCGCGAGGGTCTGGGCGCCGATGTGGGCGGTACATGGGGCAACTCCGACACCACCCTCGCGGCGCTGGACATCCAGGGCGGCAAGCTGCTGACCACGTTTGTCCCCGGCGAGGCCGGTAATACCTACGAGTACACGCTGGCCATCGACGGCGAGAGCGCCGACCTGAAGCTGACGCCCACCGCCGCCAACAAGAACTATCTGACGAAGATCTTCCTGAACGAGAAGGTCACCTCCGATGAGGAGGGCGGCAGCTTCTTCAAGCGGACGCAGATGATCCCCGTTGCGGCGGGCGACACCATCTATGTGGGCTGCGGCGAATACGCATGGCCCAGCATGAACAAGCAGGAGACGGAGGCCCGCGACTACACCGGTACATGGTATGTACTGCACGTTGTCAACGCCAGTGCGGGCGCGTCCTATGTGGACGGGCTGATCGACGCTCTGCCCGATGCCGCCGATGTGAGCTACGGCAACTACCAGCAGTACGGCAATGCCGCAGATGTGGCCCGCAAGGCGTATGAGAATCTGGACAAGGCCGAGCAGGACAAGGTCGATACCGCGGAGCTGGAGAAGGTGGAAGCCGCTATCGCCCAGTTCAGGGCCATCGACGACGCAAAGGCCAAGATCGACGCCCTGCCCGAGGCGGGCAAGGTGACGCTGGCGGAGCGCGATGCCGTCAAGGCGGCGCAGGATGCCTACGATGCGCTGAGCGCGGAGCAGAAGGAGTACCTGACCTTCGCGCAGGCCGCCAAGGTCACGGCACTGGCTAAGCGCATCGCGGAGCTGGAGGCTGCCCCCATCAAGTCGGTGGAGGCATTGATCGACGCCATCGGCACCGTGACGCTGGACAGCAAGAGCGCCATCGACGAGGCCCGTGCGGCTTACGATAAGCTGACGGCAGCGCAGCAGGCCAAGGTCAGCAACTACGCGGCCCTGACCGCCGCTGAGACGACCTATGCCAAGCTGGTACAGGACAAGGCCGATCAGGATGCGGCAGATGCCGTGATCGCCAAGATCAACGCTATCGGCACTGTGACGCTAAAGAGCAAGAAGGCTATCGACGCAGCCCGCAAGGCTTACGATAAGCTGACGGCAGCCCAGCAGGCGAGGGTGAGCAACTATGCGACCCTGACTGCTGCTGAGACGACCTATGCCAAGCTGGTACAGGACAAGGCCGACCAGGATGCGGCGGATGCTGCGATCGCCAAGATCGACGCCATTGGCGTTGTGAGCAGAGCCGCCAAGAGAAGGATCGACGCGGCCCGCAAGGCGTATGACGGCCTGACCGACGCGCAGAAGGCTCTTGTGCCCGCCAGCGTGGTCAAGACGCTGACCGACGCGGAGACGGCTTACTCCAACCTGCCGCCGCGCCACAGCTCTGATGATACGGCGGACAGCACAAAGCCTGCACAGTCCAGCCGCACCGGCGATGCAGGTATCGCCATCTACGCGGCCATGAGCCTGCTGTCCGTTACGGGCGGCGCTTGGGTCATCGGCAAGAAGCGTAAACACTAAGCGATCCCCTGATCTTCTCTATATGGCAAGGGCGGAGACGCAATGCGTCTCCGCCCTTGCCATAGCAGAAAGAAAGCGCACAACCAACTTTGTGTTGGCTGTGCGCTTTTTCTATGTCGAAAGCTGTCGTTTTTCCCTCGCTGCCGGGGTTCTCCGTTTCCGTCATTTGCGATTTTTTTCAAAATGACGAAATGGAGGTAACAAAATGCACTTTGATCAAAATGCATTCGGACAGAGAATCAAATATCTTCGCAGAAAGAAAAATCTGACGCTTGAGCAGATGTCCTCTGCGTTAAATATCGGAATTGACTATCTTAGCAGGATCGAACTCGGCAAACGTGGTGTGTCCATCGACCTTCTGTTTGACATGGCAGATTTACTGAACGTCTCTGTTGATTTTTTGGTGAGAGGGACAGCCCGAATGCCGCCATCCACCAAGAAGCTGATTGCCCAAATTCGTGAACTGCTTGATAAATTTGAGTCAATATAAAGAAATTCGACCTACAAGGTCTACCGATTCGACCTACCGCGCTATATGGATTTTCCTGAATCCAATGTACAATTACACCAGAGCCAATGATAACGGCTTGATTGTACCTTGAAAAACGCCGCACGGCCATATCCGGCAACTGGATCACATCAGCAGATGAGCCTCCGTAAGAAAGAGGACAGCGATGCGGAGAACGCGCCATGACCACCTGCACGGGAGTCTCCCGTGTCAATGCAGGTCCCAAATCGGAAGGTGCCCAGCGATACCCGTTCATCCAAAAGCAGCCGCGGCAGGCTGCCTCGCCATGACCTCATCTGCCTATAATGGTACTTCTGCATAGCGATACATTCAAAACATCGGTGCAGCTCGGAGAGATCCTCGGAGGGGTTAGTTACCCATGTGCGGTGCCCGCCGCAGACCAGTTGACCGCCCAGCAGTCCGGGAAGTAGTGTCGAATAGGACTGAACAAACGACGGAAACGGCGTGGGTCGTTCCGGGAAACCGGGGCGGCCCCGCCACGACCTTTGCCTGATGGCAGAAACGCGGGTGCTGCATTTTCTCTCTCATACCTACTACCTACACCCCTATTACCCCTTTCCGCAGCATCCGTGTTTGTGCCATCAGAAAACGGATATAAGGAGAAAACTATGCAGGACAAGAACGTTGATTTTTGCGGCATCCTGAACCTTTTGGCCGCGCTGAAACGAGCCGGTTTTCCCAAGACGGAACTGGAGCAAGTCGCTGTGCGTATCGCCGTGCAGACCGGCGCGACGATCCCTATTTCTTTCTGAATTTCTTCGCAAAAAGCAGTAGCTTTAACAAGGTGACTATGGTATGTTGTGTTGCTACAAGGAGGAGGTGAACGGTCACGGAAGAAAAAAATATCAACGGAAACCTTGCCCTGAATGGCAAGGAGCGACGGGTTATCAGGATCGAGGCCACCCATGAGAGGGATGCACAGAAGCTGCGGGTGGCAGCTTACTGCCGGGTCAGCTCATCCTCGGAGGATCAACTCAACTCCTTCACAGCGCAGAACATCCACTATACACAGTACATCATGGAACACGAGGGCTGGCGGCTGGTGGACATCTACGCCGATGAAGGCATCACAGGCACCTCTGTGGAGAAGCGGGAGGATTTCAAGCGGATGCTGGCTGACAGCGAACGCGGACTCATCGACCGCATTCTGGTCAAGTCCATCTCTCGCTTCGCCCGCAACACGTCGGAGTGTCTGGAAGCCATTCGACAGTTCCGTGCCAACGGAACGACTATCTTCTTCGAGAAAGAAAACATCGATACGGCGCGGATGTCTTCCGAACTGATGACCGCCCTGTATGCAGCCTTCGCGCAGGCAGAGAGCGAGTCCGTCTCCGGGAATATGCGCTGGAGCTATCGAAGGCGCATGGAATGTGGGGAGTATATTCCAACATCACAGCCGTTTGGCTACCGCCTTGTTGATGGGAAGATTGAAGCATATGAAAAAGAGGCCCAAGTAGTTCAGGCCATTTTTAACAGATATCTGTCTGGTGCAGGTACAACGGAAATCGCCAAATGGCTGAATGATCAGCAATTCTGTAAAAAGTGGATGTCATTGAGCTGAACAAACAAATAGCGGAACTTACCAGTCAGAATCAACTGCTGACCACTCTGAGAGAAAGCGGCTGCGTTGATCCTGACATTTTTATATCCAAGAGCAATGCGCTGACCGAACAGCTCCGCGCCGCCAAGCAAGCCAAAAGCAGGATCCTCGATCAAGACGGTGATGATACTATCCCCTGCACCCAGGAGCTCACCACTATCCTCGCAAGGGGACCTGAAATGCTGCACGATTTTGACGGGGAGCTGTTCGGCCAGCTTATTGACAAGGTCATTATCGAAAGCAACACCAGCCTGCGGTTCCGCCTGAAAAATGGGCTGGAGCTGCGGGAGAGCATAGAAAGGACGGTGCGGTAATGGGCAACAGGAAGCTGCCCTTCGGCTACAAGATGGTCATGGGCGAGATAGTCGTTCATCCGCAGGAGGCACAGGTGGTGCAGGGCATCTATGCCCGCTATCTGACCGGGGCATCCTTCAATGACATCACTGACCATCTGAAAGAAAAAGGGCCGCCCTACGATGCGGACAAGCCCTGGAACAAGAATATGGTGGCCCGTATTTTGGAGGACGCTCGTTACGCCGGTACGGAACGCTTTCCGGCAATCCTTTCTGCAGAGCAGCTACAGGAAGTAGCCCAGCACCGGTCAGAGCGTAAGCCTACGGTGCAGATAACCGAAGCGCAAAAGTCCCTACGCCGCCTGTGCAACGGCAGGCCCAGCGCGGCGGTAGAATCGCAGGTGTTGTCCCTGTTGAACAACCTTACGGCAGCGCCGGAACAGATCAAGCCACAGCCACAGACAGTCAACCGTGGTGAGCTGGCTGAAATGGAACGGCGATTCTCAGCAGCACTCACCACCAGCCCGGTGAATGAGAACAACGCTAAAGAGCTCGCCCTGCGGCTGGCAGGAATGCAATATAACACCATCGGCGGCAGCGAGTACGAAAGCCAGCGCCTGCGGCATCTGTTCACCGGTGCCGCACCGATGGCGGAGATCAATGTTGAATTACTGAAAAACACAGTGGCCCAGGTTTATGTCAAAAAGGGGCAGGCCAGCCTGTTGCTGAAAAACGGCCAGATCATCGAGAGGAGCCAGTGAACGTGGGAGAGAACAAGCCGAAGGTGATCGTGATACCCGCCGCGCCAAAGAACACAGGGACTGCCGAGCAGCGGCAGCTCCGGGTAGCGGCCTACTGCCGGGTATCCACCAAAGAGGAAGATCAGCTCAACAGCTACGAGGCGCAGAAAAGCTACTACACCGATAAGATCATGGAGAACAAGTCGTGGACGATGGCCGACATCTTCGCGGATGAGGGCATCACCGGTACTTCGGCCAAGAAACGGGCAGACTTCATGAGGATGATGAAATGGTGTAAGCAGGGCAAGATCGACCTGATCCTCACCAAGTCTGTCTCCCGCTTCGCCCGCAACACGGTGGACTGCCTGAACTACGTCCGAATGCTGAAGGCGCAGGGCATCGCGGTCTACTTTGAAAAAGAAAACATCAACTCCATGGATGAGTCCACAGAACTGATGCTGACTATGATGGGAGCCTTTGCCCAAGCGGAGAGCGAGTCCATCTCCGGCAATATCCAGGCGGGCAAGCGCTACGCCATGCAGCGCGGTGAGGCTACCATTAACTACCACAATCTGTACGCCTATGAGAAAGGACCGGATGGTAAGCCACGGGCCATTCCAGAACAGGCAGAGATCGTCCGGGAGATCTATCGGCAATACCTCGCTGGTGACAGTCTTAACATGATTCGCAAATATTTGGAGGAACACCACATTCCGAACGCCCGCGGCGGTGCAACATGGACGCATACCGCAGTACGAGGGATTCTCTCCAACGAAAAGTACGCCGGTGACGTCCTGATGCAGAAAACCTTCCAGCAGGATTGTATCAGTCACAAAACCATCCGCAACACAGGACAGCGCCCTATGTATCTGGTACAAAATAATCATGAAGCGATCATAGACCGCAAGACATACGACGCAGTGCAGACAGAGTTGGCGCGGCGCAACGCACTGAAGGGCAATACACAGAAAAGCACCCCCAGCGGTAGAAGCTGCTACACGCCGAAATATGCCCTGTCAGATCGGGCCATCTGCGGTGAATGCGGCACACTGTACCGCCGCTGCACCTGGGTCAACAGGGGAAAGAAGCATATCGTTTGGCGATGCGTCAGCCGCATTGACTACGGCAAGAAATACTGCCATACCTCACCCTCCGTGGATGAACAGCAGCTTCAGCAGGCCATCCTGCGGGCTATTAACAGCGTAATGTCGGACAAGCCCACACTGGTGCGGCAGGTCACGGAAAATCTACAGGTGGTGATACATCCCAACCGAAGCGGAGAACTCACTATCGCGGATATCGACCACCAACTGGAAGTCCTTGCACGGGAGTTCGATACCGCCTTCGCAACTGCGGCCTCCGGCAATAGCGCCGACTACAGTGAACATTTCAAGACGATCCTTACCCAGCAGGCAGAACTGAAGACCAAACGTGCCGAGCTGAAGCAACAGCAGGCGGAAGATGCAGAGCTGACCAGCCACATGAAACTGGCCGCAGATACTCTGGAGCAGGCCGATACTGCCATTATGAAGTGGGACGAATACCAAATTCGTGCGTTGGTCGAGTCGGTCAGGATACTCTCCAAAGATGAAATACTGGTACGGCTGAAAAGCGGGATCGAGAAAATTGAAAAGTTGCAAAGGTAGACATAGTGGGAATTGTGCAAGAGCTACTTGCATAATTCCCGCAGAGATATAAAACGATTGTATCTACGCAATGAATATGCAGAAAGCCTTTCCGTCGACACCCTTTATATTAGGTTGCAAGTATGTGCTTAGAATCATGTTATAAAAAGCAAATATTTAATCTATTGACAAATTACGTAACGTAGTGTTATTGTGGTTACGTAATTCTCGGTCGATAGAAGGGGTTGAAGGCTATGAAAATTAAGCGGATATATCTATCGCAAAAGCGTGGCGGAAACGGATATATTTCCAGCTTTTCGGTGAGCATCGGGAAAAACGAGGCGCAGTCGTGTGGATTTATTCAGGATGATAGACCCTTGCTGATGTGCAAAATTATTGATGAGGAAAACGGCCAGATTATTATAAAACCAAAACGTATTTCTATTTCAAAAGACCTAATCGAGAAAGCCATACAATTGGCGGACAATTGGTATTCTGAGTCACTACAATCAGGCGTTACTATCTGGAACGCAAAAGAAATCTGGGGAGACTTTATGGTTAGGCATAAGTGCGAAACTGTAAATCTCCCGGCTGAACAGGCGCTACTTGATTTTTTGCTTGGATTATCTATTGAGGAAATTTCTGATCTCGCAACGCTTATGAATATTGGCAGAAACTATGATGCGAATATCAATTTACCAAGTGTAGATCGGTTTATCGACTATTGGGAGTACATTAGTCCGCTTATTCCAGACAGTTTTGAAGAGTTGGTTGAATACTTGATGGAGAAACTTCCTCTTGCTGAGTATTTAAGAAAAGGCGTACTTTTTGTTAAACTTCCCGTTGGAGTAGACCCCTTGAATATGAGCATGGAAGAAATCGATGAACTTAAATAAGACGCTGTACCAAATTGAATGGACTCCGTTTTTCGAATATTTTGTCGAAAAGCAGAGTTCTTCTTTTCCGCAAAGTTTTGATTTATCACGGCTCTTTTGCTATACTGGACGCAAAGATAATAATTGGGGAGACACCGTGATATGAAGAAAATCCTATTCGTTTGCCACGGCAATATCTGCCGCAGCCCGATGGCTGAGTTCGTGATGAAGGACTTAGTAGAGAAAGCGGGGCTGGCGGCCCAATTCCATATAGAGTCCGCTGCAACCAGCCGCGAAGAACTTGGCAACCCCGTCTATCCTCCTGCACGGCGCAAGCTGGCGGAGCATGGGATTGCCTGCGGAGGCCATGCGGCGCGACAGCTCACCAAAAGCGATTACAAGAAATTTGACCTACTCATCGGCATGGACAAAGCCAACCTGCGGAATATGCAGCGCGTCTGCGGCGGTGACCCAGATGGCAAGATACATCTGTTGCTGGACTACACCGGCCGCCCCCGCGATGTGGCCGACCCGTGGTACACCGACGATTTTGAGGCCACATGGCAGGACGTGCTGGCAGGATGTCAGGGATTACTGAAAGAGTTATTACAGAAACGAGGTGAGCAGGATGGCACAAAATGACAAGATCCAACTATTCGAGGACAAGCGCATTCGTACCGCGTGGGACGAGGAAAAAGAAGAATGGTACTTTTCCATCGTCGATGTTGTTGCCGTGCTGACTGAGCAGCCTGATTATCAAGCGGCACGCAACTACTGGAAAGTTACCAAGAAGCGGCTTAAAGACGAAGGCAATGAAACGGTTACATCTTGTAACCAGTTGAAAATGACTGCCTCAGATGGCAAAAAGCGTCTGACCGATGTGGCCGACACGGAACAGCTTCTCCGTATCATCCAGTCTATTCCTTCATCGAGGGCAGAGCCGTTCAAGCTGTGGTTAGCACAGGTTGGACGGGAACGCATTGAGGAAACCATCGACCCAGAGTTGACCATTGAGCGAGCATTGGAGACATACCTCAAAAAAGGCTATACCCGCGAGTGGATCAACCAGCGGCTGCAAGCTATCCAGGTCCGCAAGGAACTGACGGATGAATGGGATGCCCGCGGTGTACAGAAAGGCGTGGAGTACGCAATACTTACCGACGAGATCTCCCGTGCATGGTCAGGGATGTCCACACGGCAATATAAAAACCTCAAGGGTCTGAAGAAAGAAAACCTCCGCGACAACATGACCACGCTGGAGTTGGTACTGAATATGCTGGCGGAGGCGACCACCACAGAAATATCCAAGCAGAAATCTCCGGGGACATTTTCGGAGAATTTGGCTGTCGCCCGGGAGGGCGGTGAAGCTGCTGGGATTGCACGGAAGGCAGTCGAGGAGCGCACGGGTGTCCCTGTTATTACCGCCAAGAACGCTGCACAGCTCAATCAGGTTGTGACAGATTTGCTGGAAGGAGCGACTACGTCACCGGAAAAGCAAGACAAAAGGTACTGATTTACTGGCAACAAAACCTGTGGAAAATCACAAAAAATCCCTGTAACCACACGGTTACAGGGATTTTTCTCATTTCCTCCAAAACACGTTTGAAAGATTCACAAAGAATTGAGAGTCGGCTTGTTGGTTTCATAAAACCATCGACCGGCGCTTTTTTGGGAGTCCTGAAAAAAGGATTGACTTCCTTCTTAAAAATCCTATAATAGTCCTTACAAATACTAACATAGGGGGGAGTAACCGTGAAATCTGATGCAGAGCAGATGTGGGAGGCGTGGGGACGGACAAACGCGCTATATACCGCATGGTGCGCCGCCGCAGGGCAGAATCAATACCGCGTGATCGTTTTATATGCCATACAGGCGCACGCGCCGATCACGCAAAAGGCCATAGCGGATTACGCCGGACTGTCGAAGCAGACGGTGAGCACCGTCATGCGGGCGCTGAAAGCGGAGGGGCTTGTGTCCCTCCGTGCCGGGGAATCGGATCACCGTGAGAAAAAAGTGTGCCTGACACAGAAGGGGACGCGCTATGCAGCGGAGGTGCTTTCTCCGCTGCACACGCTGGAGCAGCGGGTGTTCGACATCATGGGCGCAGAGCGTATGAAGCAGATGACGGACGCCATCACGCTATTCAATCTTGTTTTTGAGAAAGAAATGGAGACACAGGCAAATGAACACCGCACTAAGTAAGAAATTCTTTTCTTATGTCATTCCCTCCATCCTCGCATTCGCGTTGTCGGGGGTTTACACCATTGTTGACGGCTTCTTTATCGGGCAAAGCCTCGGCGATACGGGGTTGACCGCCATCACATTGGGCTATCCAATCTCCGCGCTGGTGGGGGCGATCGGTACGGGGCTTGGCCTGTCGGGCGCCATTCGATTTACGATCCTGAGCGCGCAGGGGGAAACCCAAAAGCGTCAGGAGTGCTTTGCGGGTACAACGCTGCTGATGCTGATTGTCGCCGGTTTACTGACGGCAATCCTGTTTGCTTTTGCCGAGCCAATTCTGTATTTGCTGGGCGCAAGAGGCAATATGCTCACGCTCTGCACTGCGTATGCCCGCGTCATTGCGATGGGCGCTGTTTTTCAGCTTTTGGCAACCGGCTTCGTCCCGTTTATCCGCAACATGGGCGGTGCGACTGTTGCCATGGTCGCGATGATCCTCGGATTTGCAACGAATATTGTTCTGGACTATGCCTTCGTGTGGGCCTTGAACTGGGGAATGGCCGGTGCTGCATGGGCGACCATCATCGGACAGGCCGTGACCATGGTCGTGGCAGTTATCTTCTTTGCCGTGAAGAGGAGCGGCTTCCGCCTGCCAAAGCTGCGGGAGCTGTGCAGCCTTTGGAAAACTGTCCTGATCGTCTCCATCTCTCCCTTTGGTTTGACATTTTCCTCCATCATCACGATGCTTTTTATGAATCGCTTCCTGCTGCTGTACGGGGACGAACAGGCGGTCGCGGTTTACGGCTGCATCGGCTATATTACCGCCATTCTCTACCTGCTGCTGCAAGGGGTAGGCGACGGCAGTCAACCGCTGATCAGCCACTATTACGGGGAGGAGAACCGGGCTTCCGTGCGGGCTGTCCGAAGGCTGGCGTACCTGACCGCCGTTGCAGTCACAGTGGTCTGCATGATCGGCGTCTATCTTGCAAGAGCAAAAGTCGGCACGCTGTTTGGCGCTTCGGCGGCGGCAAATGCCGGAGTCATCCGGTATCTGCCGCTTTTCCTTGCACCGCTGTTGCTGCTGGCGTTTGTCCGCATTACGACGTCCTACTTCTACGCAACGGAAAAGAACGGGTTGTCCTATCTCCTTGTGTATGCCGAGCCGGTCTGTACGCTGCTGACGCTCCTGCTCCTGCCGCCGCTGCTGAAGCTGACCGGCGTCTGGCTTGCGACACCCATCGCGCAGGTCGTGACCTTTGTGATCGCATGGGCGGCTAAGCGCCGTGTGGACGCGAAAAATTAGGGTACACGATGGGCGGGGCTGAAAAGCGGCGTGCAGCACTTGCGCGAGCCATACCTGCGCCGTCTGCAAGGCAAACAGAAAAGCAAAAGGGCATGTACCGCAAGGTACATGCCCTTTTTGTCAGCGATCCTTTGGGGAACCCTCGTTACAGCGCGGGCGGCTGATGCCGCACCGCATCTACAAAGAGAAGCGTCAGCCCGATATAGACGATGCAGGCCAGCGCCAGCAGCGCACAGAAAAGGATGCAGAGGATGTAGGCGGTTTTGCTTCCGTGCAGGTATTTGCGGCACAGCACGATGCCGGCGGCGGCCAGCACCAGCAGCACTACGGCTAACCAAAGGGGCATATCGTCCACCTCCTTTACACGCTGCGGAATGCGTCGATCATATCCGTAAACCACGTCAGCTCGCGGACAAAGCGTTCCCGCAGCTGCGCGGTGTTTTCCCGCCCCTTGCCGATCTGGAAAAAGCCGCGTCCGCTGTGGACGGCAAGATAGAGCCTGCCGTCGGGGTTGAGATTTACGGCGAATTTGCCGAAGGAGGCGTCCGCCAGTGCCAGAAGCCGCTCCAACCGGCTGGGGGTCAGGATGCGAAGGACGGCGGCCTCGTCGCCGCCTGTCAGGAGGAAGCGCTTGTCAAAGGCCTCACTGCTTGTTTTGATGGTTTTGCCGCCGGATAGCTTATCCAGCGTCCCTCTCGGCCAGATGGTCAGCCACGTGGGAAATTCCCGGTTCAGCTGGCACAGCATCCACTGACCGGTATAGACCTCCCGCTCGTTCTTCTCCCACAGGCCGGTCTCCTCACGCAGGAATTCATCCTCCTCCGTCAGCTTGATGGTGCATAGCTCCGTGGTCGACCCCCGATAGACGCCCCGGATATACCCACTGCCGCTGCAATAGGTGTGGCGAGGCAGGGGGATATTGGTGTCCTCTGCGTTCAAAAGTGGCGGAGTGGGGTTCATCTGTACGTTTTCGAGGACAGTGCCTGCGATATCCGGCGCCATGGCGTCGAAGGTCTGCTGCCCGGCCTGTTCCTTGGATCTGCTCTGCACCGCCTGCCCCAGCGCAAGGACAATGCCGCCCACAACGATCAGCACAAGATTGCCGCCCAGAAGGATACCGGCTACGGCGATCACCACGCCCAGCAGCGAAAGGAGCTTTCCGCCCCATTTGCCGCCCCTGCTCCTGCGAAGCTGCTGCGAAAGCGCCTCATCCGTCATGTTCCTGTTCTGTTCTGCCATATGCCTCTCCTTATTCCACCGCGCCGGTCAGTCCAGACGCTCGTAGTAATCGTAGTCGCCGGTAACACCCCAGTAGAGGCCGTTTTCGCCGGCTGTTGCAATGAGGTAGGAAACGTCGTCAAAGCGCTCGGAATCGGCGGCATAGTGTCCCTGTGCCTCGTCCAGCACGCGGAGCATCCCGCTGTCGACGGCGGTCAGCGTGTCGTCCGACTGCTCGTATAGGATCCAGTCTCCCGCCACGCCGATGCCGATGACGGACTCGGCCGTGTTCTCCCCCTCCAGATACCAGGTGCCGTCAAGACCCTGATGTGCGGCACTCCCGTCCGCGAAATCCTCCACCAGAGATTCCTCCGGCTGGAACACAAATGTCTCCGTCTCCGCGTCCCAGAACCACACCATCAGCACCTGTTGTCCGTCCAGCTCGAACAGCATCGCCGCATCACTGCTGCCGTCGCCGTTCCGGTCGGCAAAGTCGATGCCCTGAAACGCCTCCCACGGGTCGCCTTGCAGGGTGATGGGATAGCGCACAGAGTCGTACAGGGTCTGTACCTCGTCGTCGAGATAAAAATCGGCGCTGTCCGCATGGACGCACACCAACACGTCGGTGTCCTCACCGTCGCGGGTGATGGTGCCGCCGTCCCGGACGATGCCGGTGACACGCCAGTCGCCGCCCACCACATCACCGGGGTCGTCGTCCTCACCGCCGCAGGCGGCGAGGCTCAGGCACAGGGCCAGCGCCGATAGGAGCGCAAATAGCTTTTTCATGCGTTTCCCCCTTTTCTGCGGCGTTACGCCATCTTCTGATAGTAGTCGTATTCGCCGCCCCAGTAGATCACATCGCCGCCGACGAGGGTGAAGTCGTAGACAACATCCTCATACAGGGAGGAGACGGCAAAATACTGTCCGGCACCATCCTGATTTACCTCGATGGTGCCGCAGTCCACCACGGTGGGGTCGCCGTCACCGCCGGGACGCTCCAGCAGCTCCCAGCTGCCGGAGGCGTCGAACTCGAGTATGCTGGCGGCGCCGGGCTCGCCGTCCTGATACCATGTACCGGCGATGTATCCGTAATCGCCGTCGCCGGTGTTTTCACCCGGCGTATCGCCGGTCACCTTCGTGAAGGTACCGAGAGAATCCACATACAGCGTACCGACCTCGTCGAACCAGCTGCGGTAGGCCACGCCGTCGTGCTCGTTGTAGAAGTAGTCATAGTCATACTCCGGCACGAACTGGATAAAGCCGCTGGCTGTCACCTCTTCGTCGGCGTCGTACAGTGCAAAGCGCACCTCGTCGCCGGCGTCGCTGGTGGCGGAGATCAGCGTTTCGCCGTCCTCGCCCCTCCACGCGCCGCCAAAGACATACAGATTTGACATCTGCTCACTGTCCTTGACCAGCCCCTCAAGGGAGTTTGGAGCGTTGTAAAAATTGTTGTCATTGTCGTCGCGGCCGCCCTCGTCACCGCAGGCGGCAAGACTCAGACACAGTACAAGTGCCAGCGCGAGGGACAAAAATTTGTGGATGTGTTTCATGGTATTCTTCTCCTTTTCTAATACACGGTGTCAATGCTCCTGCTCCGCCATGGACAATATCTCATCGTGGCTCAGCTCCACATCGCCGAAGCGGACAAAGATGCCGTTGGTCACGGCGCTGTTCCACACCCGTATGTCTGCAAGCGGGCGAAAGCGGATCTTATCCAGATATGGCTTCATGTCCAGCAGAAGACGGCTTCCGGACACAAAATCCACCTGCAAGACATGGTCGGGCAGCGGCGTGACGGCTGTGAGATACCTTCGGTTCAAGTGCGTGTCCTCCTTTCCGGGGAAATAAAGATCCACCGTACAGACATTGTACGGTGGATGGGAAAGAAGAAACATTAACCAAAGGTTAGGTCTTTTGCCGGAGCAGCGCGGCAAGCTGTGTCCGCTTGGTGCGGGTGTCCCCCTCGATATGGAGCTTGGAATAGATCTGGTTCACATACTGCTTGACACTGCCCTCGGAGAGATAGAGCCTTTCCGCGATCTCACGGTTGGAGAGCCGCTGCCCCATCAGCTCCACGATCTCGTATTCCCGCGTCGTCAGCGCGTCAAAGACAGCCGGACGGGCGCTTGCCGTGTTTCGCGCTTTTGCCGCCTCACCCAGCGCCATGATCTGCGCCGCAAGGAGGGACTGCGTTTCCCGTGCCAGCAGGGGCCTTATATAGTCGTAGTTTTCCAAGAACGGCATCACAAGGCCGTCCGGCGCGGCGTCGGAAAGTGCCTTTTCCAGCCAAGCGCGGGCCTCCTCGGTTTTTCCCAGCTTTTCATAGGCCGCCGCCGTCTGGATGCGGAGGTGCAGCGCCACCAGCGCGTAGTGCATGGCCTCGCACACCGCCAGCAGTTCGGCGCTGCGCCCGATGACCTTGGCGTATGCACCCTCGGCAAGATAGACCTGGTTTTCGATCATTTCCATCATGGGCTTGCCCGGCGCCAGCATATTGACAGTGGAGAGCCGGTGCTGCGAGAAGATCTCCGGAATTTTGTCCGTCTCACCCCGCAGCGCATGGTAGTAGGCGCTGGTGGCGCTCCAGAGGTTGATCCACGCCGCGTCGTGATAGCGCAGAAGCTCCGCGTAGCGCTCGGCAAAGGTGTACCGCTGCTCCACGTCGGTATATCGCGAGAGCCGCCGCGACAGGAAATCGCAGCACAGCGCCATGTTGACCTGCCCGTTGTCCTTCACCTGCGCGTAGGCGCGCTCCAGCTCGATGTGGGCATCGGTGAAGCGGCCCTGACAGAACAGCGCCTCGGCGCGCATGATGGTCTCCGCACCCTGCCCGTGGTGGTTGGTGACCTGATAGTAGTGGGGCATACACTCGTCCATCTCTAAAAGCTCGCGTTCCAGCTCGCCCGGTGCGCGGTAGAACATCATCAGAACGGACGGTGAGCCGAAGGTCCAGCCGCCGCCGGACTGAATGCTGATGGCAGGGCGGGACATCTGCGCGCTGGCGCTGCGGTGCAGGCGGCTCATGGCGCTGATGTCGTTGTAGCAGAGAAAGCTCAGAATGAGGTCGCACTCGCCCAGCAGGTTGCCGCGCTCCTCCTCGGACAGCTCGGGATGCTCCTCAATGGCTGCCAGCAGCAGAGCCTTCAGTTCCAGCATTTTCGGGATCTGCCGCCATGTGAACATCCGGCGCATCAGCACCAGAATGGCAAAGGGATAGGCCTTCAGCGTTTCGGCGGGGCATTTGCCCAGCGCATCCAGCACGTCCTCCGGCTTCAGCGACGCCAGCAGGATGCCCGCATCGCTGCGGATGACCCGCAGCAGCGCGTCGTAATTCTCGCTTCTCCGGTAGGCGGCGATGGCGTGGAGATACTGCCGGTGCTGCTCGTACCACAGGCCGAAGCGCTCCCAATAGAGACGCTGCGTTTCGGCGTCCAGCTTCAGAAAACGCCGCTCGGCGCACTCCTTCATCATGTGGTGAAAACGATAGGTCACGCCGTCCGGCAGCCGCGTGACAAAGGCGTTCTGCTCGGTCAGCAGGGAGAGGATCTGTCCCGCGTCCGCCTCGCCGGTGATGCACTGGGCCATCTCAACGGTAAATTCATCGGCCAGTCCCATGACCGCCAGAAACTCCCGCTGTTTTTGCGGCAGTGGATCGATCATGGCGGCGGTAAAGGTGGCGTAGATGTCAGAATCGCGGCTGGGCAGCACGCCGCGCTCGGAGAGCGTACGCAGACTCAGATACACGGCGGAAAACCAGCCCTCGCTCGAATAGAGAAGGCTCTCCACCTGCGCGTCGGAAAGCTCCGTGCCGCAGCGGTGGGCATAGACGGCAAGCTCCGTGTGGTTGAGGCGCAGCTGCTCCGTGCCGATCTGATAGACCCTTGCCCCCAGCCGCAGCGCCTCCGCCGCGGGCAGAAAACGGTCGCGGCTTGCAACGATCAGATGCACGTTTGAAGGAAGCCTGTTTGCGAGCATACAGAGAAACAGCGAGGCGCGCTTGTCCGTGAGCAGGTGGAAATCGTCGATGAAGAGATAGCAGGGCGTCTCATCTGCCAGCGCATGACAGAGATCGTCCACCAGCAGTC
>OHSB01000012.1_pt1 | contig 42689 bp, 41 predicted proteins | sample 1578591 | NCBI WGS metagenome assembly OHSB01 (sample SAMEA3879508, study PRJEB24766) | human gut metagenome | biome: human-associated habitat; feature: feces | place: USA | collected 1985/1987 | reverse complement strand
TTACAAAATGTTATACTTTTATGATATAGAGTGAGAAGAAGTAACCATTCTATCATGAGAATTCCTGTATCTTGCCATATATCCTATCCAAAATCAAGGTAACAACAATGGGTTGAGCCAAGAGAATAATAGCAACTAAGATCATAACTTCAGTTTTACATAATTGTCAAGATACATATATTCAACACTTGCATTTACAAAAATAGAATGTAACACATTGTTATTATTATTTTCTATTGTATTTATTGAACAATCCGGGATGTAAAGATTCTCTATCTTAGCACCTTTAAATTGCCTTCCATACTCACTTCTCAAACTATTCCCGTAAATCTTCAATGTTTCAATCCTGCTGTTTCCAAACACATATCCGCCCAACAGTTCTACATTTTCAGGAATACAAACCTTCGGCAAAACACATCTGTTGAAAACGCCTGATAATATTCCTACACCTAATTTCTGCCCTATTCCAACAAGCGACCAAGGCAAGCTTAATTTTTCTTTCACCTCGATATTGTTAAAAAGGCCATCTGCTATGTATCTTACATCTTTCTCGTCAGCAGGTATGATAAGATGTTTAAGAACCAACATTCCATTCTCTTTTGATACGATATTGTCAGGTGAAGGCTCAAAACATATCAATGTGCCAAATTTACATACAAACTTGCCGCTTTGTGTCCAGATATACATATCCGATGTATATTTGCCGTCAGTTATAAGTTTGTTTTTGAAAGCCAACTTTTCTTTTATGGTAGGCAGACTATCCATATAATCCTGATCTTCTTGTTTAAAGATATATTTACCTCCGTAAGGTTTGTACTTTCTTCATCGTAAGATAAGGAAAACCATATGGATAGGCATTTATATACCTTGCCATCCATTGAAGTTGTTCCAAGCTGTCATTGTCGCCATACTCACTGACAATACATCCTGTACACAGGTCATCAGCTATAGCAATAATGACATCCGCCAATTCCAAGTTATCCTTATAATACTGAGGGATAGATACCAATCCACAAGCGGCTCCCATTATGTTTCCACAAATCGCACCTGTAGAATCGCTATCACCATCATGATTGACTGCAGCAACTACAGCGTTCTCAAAGTTTCCCCAATGGCGCAAAGAACAATATATTGCTATGGCAAGAGCTTCGTCACCGGTCCAACCTTCCCCGATAATTCTAATGTTGTTATAGTCAGCCCCGTCCCCTTTTGCCAATTCCATTGCAGTACTGATTGTTCTGCCGAGTTCTATGGCATAACTATCACCATTAAAATCCGTCAACAATGCAGTACAGGCATTACGCACAATTTCCTCGAATGTTGTTTCTGTCAAGTCTTCACTGCAATCCACAATATCACGTATTATACATGCAAGTATTCCTGCAGGCAAATAGCCCAAAGGGTGCTTATGTGTAATGGCAGCACAGTCGCACGCAATGTCTATTGTCTCCTTTCCACGAGCCACCCCACTTAACAAGCCAATAGGAGCAGCTCGCATTACACCTCCACAACCTTTACTGTTGTTACTTACCGCTTTTTGCTCTCTTAATGCCGTAAGAGCAGACAGACATGTGTTTCCAGGTGCACGACGAGAGTTGAGTGCTGAGATATTACGAATCCAGCACGTATGCCACTCGTCCTCCAAAGGAAGCTCCATTTGGGTCTGCAACCATTCATCATAAGCTATGGCTACATAGTTGAACAGATCAGACCCAATGCCTCGCATACAGAATCTGGTAATACCATACAACAATCCATTTGCTGTAAACAGAGTCATTTGGGTATCATCAGAAATCTCTGCCACTCCGTTATAGTTCAATACAAATCGAGTAATTCCATTCTCTCCAAACATGGATTTAATGTTGGAATATGATGCGAACTCAACTGGATAGCCAAGAGCATCACCTATAGCCCCACCGATAAGTGAGCCACGTATCTTATCTTTTCTTGATAAATTCATCTCCAAAGGTTTATATGTCCGATCAATCGTGATACCCCATCCTTAGTTATGTATTTTCCTATGCAGTCCATATTTTTTCTATTATCATGCACTAAACAAAAGCAAGCTTTCATTGTACTCTCTTTTCGAAAAAGTTAAAAATCTTCACTGATGTACATAATTCAATGTTTAAATTCAGCAGCGAAGATACTTCTTTCTTAATTAAGCCCAAATTTGAGTGCTTACTCTTTAAATGAGGATCTTGCTTCCTATTCTGTTATTTCCAATACTTGAATTTCTGTCGTACTTACATATCGGAATATATTCAAATCAAATATGCTCTTAATATAATGGGCAGTTCTTGACTGACATCCCATTCGTATCATGTCAAACGCCAATGCACCATCAATGTTTTTTAAAGGGCATGACATTTCCAAGTTTGGCATATACATATCATCACATATAAAATAGCCCTTCCATGTTGCGTAGTTCTGTCCTTGTGCATGAAACCAATTACCAATACGCATATCACGATCAATTTTATAGAAGCCAACCGGCGACCTCATTAATGTTGCTTTTGTATGTTCGTATGTAAAATCTTTCTTATGAAAGACCGCAGAACACATTTTGATACGTTCTATTACAGTTTGTGGCATTTGACTGACATGAATCTTTTCCATTGCATGAATAGGATTATAATAGAACTCATAATAATCTTTTGTTGCCAACACCCAGAAGCAATCACTTATATATAAGGTATATCCATCTTCCTTTTCCAATCTGTCTTCCCAATCAAAAGGCACATTATATGGTGATAAAAATTCTCTCATACGAATATACCCTAATCCGTGTCGGGCACAACTTTAAGTTTGGTATTTTGACTTTTATGATATATAGAGCGGGAAGAAGCAACCTTTCTATCACGAAAAAAACTTGCAAACAAAGACTGTATCAGAGTTTGCAAGTTTTCTGCTTTATTAAAAGCATTAAGCGTTATGACGTGAACAAAACTGTTCTATAGAATATCAAAGCAAGCTCTTATTGTGCTCCCTTATAGAGAATGCTTACATTTTGCCAACTTCTCTTTGTAGATAGTATCCTACCGCAGCTAAAGGAATTCCACATATTTTTCCTATTCCACTTAAAACTAAAGCAAATGCTATGATGTAAAATATTACCACCAAAATCTGTAATATTCCTTTTTTCATCTTTTTTGTAGTACTCATAACTATTCTATCTGTTAGTACTCAATTTAGGGCACAGCCCCTTGTATAGGCACTTTTGCAAGTGCTCATATATTGAGATTTTATTTTTTTCACTTCTTTATTAACTATTGGCATATTGCCTATCCTATTTTATCTGGTCACAATCTGAAAGCAAGCTTTCATTGTACTCACTTATCGAGGTCTTCACTGCTGTACATAATTCAATGTTTAAATTCAGCGGCAAAGATACTTCTATCTAATTTAAGCCCTAATTTGAGTGCTTACTTACTATCTTTCACAGACATTGCAAGGCGTAAGCCAAGTTGATCAAACGAAATATTCTGCGCACAACTATTACGGTAATCCACATGGCAACTTTCTTTTGAATAATGCCAACTGCCGCCACGAACAACACGTTTTGATCCAAATTTGGGGCCATGAGGATTGACTTGATATTTTGGCGTATATGGTTCATAATAATCTTCACACCATTCCCAGACATTGCCCGACATGTCATACAAGCCAAGTTCGTTTGGCTTTTTCAGTGCTACCGGATGTGTTGCAGAGCCACTATTGGCACTATGCCAGGCAACATCGTCGATATTATCGCTGCCGCTATATACTGTGCGTTTACTATTATTGCCCCCACGTGCTGCAAATTCCCATTCTGCCTCTGTTGGGAGTCGGAAAGTCAGCCCCGTCATTTTGTTAAGACTTTCTATAAATTTCTGACAATCATCCCAACTTACATTTTCAACAGGATTGCATGCACCTTCATAATCAGAGAGATTCCACACCATTACTGTTTTCCATAAAGCTTGGGTAACAACGGTTTCAGCAATATAAAACGGAGAGAGTGTAACTTTATGAATAGCATTTCCGATACTACTATCCCCCATTTCAAAAGTGCCCCCATCAACATGAATCATTTTGAAGGTCACCTTGCTCATACTTCCAACAACAATCTCCATATCGGCATTTCCCTTAAAAACACGAGTGTTCCAGATAGCCTTATCCTCATGTGAGACAAGCAGCTGCATATCAGTACCCGACTTGATATTATCCAGCTCGACATGAAACGAGACATACTTTATCTCATTCTTTTTGACATTTATGGGAATCTGTGTATAGCTGTCAAACAAACATTTATTGTTTTTATCGTTTAAAGACAGTTTCAAATCCATTACCTCGTTATCAGGATTGACAACCTTTATTGCTAAAAAAAGTTGGAAATCAACCTTCTGATCTTCCTCAAATTTTATTCCGCTTTGGTCTATATCGTGGGGAGTATTTATGATGTTGCCATATTTATTATATCTACAATATGTTACATTTTCAACAACACAATAGTTTTCGAACTTTATAGAAGCATTGGCATGCACCCGTTCGTTAGCAAAAACCAACTTCAATTTGTCTATGTGTTCCTGATTGGAAAGATTCATGTCAATCTTGTCAAGCGCAAGTTTAACGGTCTGACACTCTTTGTCTCCCTCACCAAGCCATTTGCTTATAACCCCATCTTGAAATGCACAAAGAAGATCGCGTCGCAAGGTGTTGTCAATGGTGCCTTTAAACAACTGGCGCAAACTGCTCAAGCAGTCAATATATTGATTATTTAAAAATAATATGGTTTTCATTCTTATCTTTATTTTGATGGTTTTGATGCTGACTTGAACTTGGTTTTCAACAGATTTATTCTTTGAATGGCTGTAAGTTCGCCGTTTTTACTCTCCGCCTTCTGATTGCAAAGCACAGAGTCTTTCATCTCGTCAACAACTTTCAGTATATCCTTTTCCGTCACTGCTATAGAGTCAACTTTCTCATCATTGTCAAGACTGTCCACGTATTCTATGAACTTCTTTTCAACAACGGCATTCACCACACACTCAATCTCAGAGCCAGAGAAGCCACTGTCCTTAACCTTTGAACCAACCGACTCATTTACGATTTTGTCAAGCGACGTAATGGACGAAAAGTCGAAGATAGTAGGATTGGTTTCTGTGTTTGAATATTTCTCTATCTTTTTCTGATATATGTCCCTGCGTTCATCGGCATTAGGGAAATCTACAAAATAGACTTCATCAAATCTGCCCTTTCGCATAAACTCCGGTCGCATAACGTCATTGGCAGTAGCCACGATATATACTGCGGTCTTGCGTTCCTGCATCCAAGTAAGAAAATATCCCATCATGCGCATCACAAGCATATCGTTGTTGCCCCCACTGTTGTTTCCTCCTGCAAAAGCCTTTTCTATCTCATCTATCCAAAGCACACTTGGATGAGCTGCCTCTGCAGTAGCAAGCGCACGACGCAAATTCTCCTCGCTCTGTCCCACATATTGTCCCATAAGCCTACTTACATCAAGACGCAGGAGAGAAACACCGAATTCATTGGCAATGGCTTTGGCTATAAGACTTTTTCCACATCCTGGCATACCAATTATCAAAGCACCCTTGGGAAGCGTTATCTTGCATTTCTTGCTTTGCGCAAGGTTAAGATGCCTGAACACCTTTCCTTTTTGCCTAAGGTCTTCCTTCAGGATATCGAGTCCGCCGACCTCATCAAAACTCACATTCGTATCAACAACCTCTATTATACCTGACTTCCTTACAATGCCCTTCTTCTCTTCAAGCGCAAGTCGAATTGTCTGTTTAGTAAGCTTGCCGCCAGTTCTTATCAGACACGACCTTATTATCTGCCGTATCTCATTCAGCTGCAACCCTTGCAGATTTCTACAGAACTCAAGACGAAGGTCTGCTTCACGAAACATCCATTGCTTCGACACCTCTATTTCATCAACTATATTCTCTATCTCCTCCATCGTAGGAGGCATTATGTCTATCACATTTATATATTTCTCCAATTCTATAGGTATTGAAGAAACCGGCAAAGACGACACAATGATGATAGTAGTAAGAGAATCATAGTCACCTCTTTCATACTTATATGCAAAAGTCTGAATTAACGACTGTGTCTTTACATCCAGGAGTGAAGAGGAAAAGTTCTTGAAAAGGAATATTCTTTCCTCATCAAAATGTTTGTCATAATTGACAATATCCGTAAGGAAAGTATTGATTTTGGAATATGCTTCAAGATCTTTTATCGATTGTTTGTCTTTAAAGTCAACAAGTCCCTGTGCCATATCAAATTCCATGACACTATCATCATCAAGGTCAAGAACGAACCTATGACCATCAATAGGATGTATGATTTCATGAAGTACTTCATCCACAAATGCGAAATGCGAATGAGGAATATAAACAATCGGACTGCTAAGCAGTGCGGTTATCAGTTGATTTTTAAATTCTTTTTTCATGTTTTCAGAACAAGCTCTTGAATTTCGTCCACATTGATGTGGCTTTTGCCTTCACCTTATCGTATGCCGCATTAACCATTTCTGCACCTTTGCTTACGATTGGCTCCACTTTTTCACGAACAAAAGAAGATACACGTTGTCCTACTTCTGTATGCTCAAACCTTTCTAAATTTCTCTCTATGACATTAGCCGCCTTCTCTATCATCTCACGACCCTTTGCCTTCATTTTCTCCTTAACCTGTGGCGGAATCAACCTACTTGCAGCTTCATAAGCTATTCCCATTCCTGCCAAGACAGCCACACCTACAACATAAGGAATTGAGACTGAAAGTCCAAGAGCAGTGACTGTAGAAGCGGATATAACACCATGAGACAATAAAGCTGTCACAATAGACGGAGTGATGACAAATTTGACAATGCCGCTTTTCGCAGCATTCAAAGGTGTTTTGAGTAACGATTTCTTTGCCTTTTCTATAAAAACAGCTTTCTGTACAACAGAATTTTCCCGTTTACGTCTTTCACGTTCAGCCTCAGCAATCTTACCTACGCCATACTTTCCCATATTATACTCTGCTTCTATCTTTGCTCCTCTTACAGCTTCCAGCATCTGGCAGCACATCAGTCGGGCATTTTTCTCTTTTTGCAGAATATCCGGATTGTCATAACAGTACCTTATAGCTGCTGCTCCTATCTTCTTCTCACAATCTATACAGAACTGCCTGTCATCAGAAAGGAAATACTCGCTTAATACATCTACATCAATATAAGTCCCATTTAAAGAAAATCTCATGGCTTTGTTGTATATAAGCAATGCCTTAAGACCTTCTTCTACTGCTATCTTCTCTTCTATGCTATAATTCTTTTTCATGCCAATAATATAGTGTGTGAGACTTGTTGCTATTTGTTTTCATTATTCAAGATGTCGGTAACGGGAGTAATATCTTCATCAACAAGTTTGGTTAATGAGTCGATTTCTTGTTCCATGGCTTTAGAGACACTCTCTTTTACCTCATCAATTTCCTCTGGGCTAACTTCAGGATATACCTCTTTCACCGTATCTTCTATCTGCTTCTCAAGCCACATATCAGGCTCGAGTTCGCTACTACGATACTCCTCACGCTTTGCATAATAACGTTCTGTATCCTCACACATTTCTTTGATCAAAGCTTTTTCCTCATCACTCTTCGCTGAAGACATCAGCTCCTCGTCAAGTTTTGAGCCTGACACACCTTCTGTCTTTACAAATATATTTTTTATATATGTAATGATTTGATGTATAGCATCTTTGTTCTTATTCTCGGTATTCATAATATCATAATTGTTTAGAACTCAATTTAGGTTGTTAGTACTCAATTTAGGGCATAACCCTTTGTGTAGGCACTTTTGCAAGTGCCTATATATTGAGATGTTAAAAGATTTACTTGTTTATTAACTATTGGCATGTTGCCAATCCGATATTGCCTGGCAGCAGACTGAAAAATCTCTGCAACCGTTAAAGATGTTAACAAAAAATTTTCCAAGGTAATCCCACGCCGACCGCCCCTGCAGCTTCACCGTACTGATTATACTGTGATAAGTGGCTGCCATCTTCGCTCCCTCATCACTGCCAAAGTGGAGCATGTTGTTTCGTTGGGTTGTCAGAGGACGGACTGCACGCTCGGCTGCATTGTCGTCTATAGGATAACTACCATCCTTTATATAGGTAAAGATGTTTGCCCCAAATGTATCCAAATAGTTCAACGCTTTCTGCAAATAAGGAGTAACAGTCGCAGGATCCTTGGACTTCTCTATACAGAGATGAGTGCGGAGATTTATCAGGATGCCTTTCGTCTCAAGATCTTGACATTGTTTTCCTCTCTCCTCGTCAGTAAGATTATCCTTTGTATACTGGCGTTCCAAGTTGTACAAATCCTCTATATACTTAATGAAGATATCGGCATTCTTGTCACCAGCCGGCTCGCTTGCCTTCACAAACTTGGCACGCGCATGTGCAAGACACACCTGATGGTCTGTCTTGGATAAATTGGGAGTCTCGGCTGCCTCCAACTCGTTACCAATAAAGGTATAGGCATTGTAGCCGTCAGACATGATGCTCTTCAATTCTGCATCACCGATAAAGTCAGTAAGCACATCACGTCCACGGGAACCATTGTCGTAGAAGAAGATAACCACACGCTCTGCCTTGTTCACAAGTACCCAGATGTAACATTTCTTGTAGTGGTCGTACTTGCGCACCTTGCACCAGATCTCGTCGCAGTTCACGATGGAGTCTTTCTCCAACGCTACTTCCTTCAGTGACTCAACGAGCTTGTCAAGATAAACTTTGCCTTTCTTCACGTAATGTACCATCTCGAAGCGTTTCTCAACGAGACTCATCTCAAGGTGGGAAACAGAGACCATCTTCTTACCAAGGATTCGCCCTGGCACTTTAGCCTCATCTGACTTGTACTCTTCAGAAGGTCCCTTAACACACATGGTCTTGTATGTTTCGGGACGGTTGGATAAGTCACGCTCCTTCTTTGACGGATTCTCTTCTTTGGAAAAAGCCCCGTTCTTGGAAACGGAGTTGTCCGGAAGAGAAGATGAAGTGCCGTCAAAATCATCCTCGTCCTTGCCACGACCTGACTCTTCTGCTTTTGTTGATTCTGCCTTCTTTACTTTCTGTCTATTGTCACCAAAGCGGTTCTTGTCGGCAAACTTCAGTTTGGCAGTAAGGTCAGCAACCTTGCGTTCTGCCGATTTTAATTTACGTTCCTTTTCCTTCAACGACGACTCTAAAGACGAGACCTTAGACAACACATCATCCAATTTGGACAAGCGTTCGTCATATTCCTTCTGCTTATCAAGAAAATCCTGAAGCACAGCATCACGGGCACGAAGACCCAAATCTGCCTCACGAACTCGCTCGACAAGGTAATTGATATAACGTTTTTGTTCTTCTGCTGTCATACCTTCACTGTAATCAAGAGCGGGGCGCGAGATCGATTCCCGTGCCAGAAGCTCTTGCTTTTGTTCTATGATATGTTAGAGTTTACGATAAACACATCCCCATCAGACGGCTCACGATGGAGTTGTTCACGTATGATGGATAACACCCGGCTATGCTTGCATCGCATATTCTTAAAGTCACGGAGATAATAGAAGCGGTTAATACCGGTAACACTCAGCATAGACCCTCCAGTTTCTCTATCAGTCGCTTCAGCTCTTGATAGCTTAGGTTCTTCTGGGAGATATGCAGACCATTGGTCATTCGCAACTCCACAAGAATACGAACACCGGAAGGCTTCGTTACTGTAGAAGATGGTTCTTGGGAAGGGCTTTCCTTCTTCGGCTCTTCCTGAGCCGAGGTAGGAAACCCTTCCACCTTTACTTCCACGATCTTGTTGCGTGTATCCTTGTACCATTTATAGAATATATTATAAGGTACTTTATTACGTGAACAGAACTGATCAATGGAGATGCCCTTCGGCATTGCCTTCGTCTGGTACTGGAAATAAAATCTCTTGATACTTTTTCTCTGTTAGACAATTTTAAAGCAAACTTTCATTGTTCTCACTTATCGAAAAAAGTTCCAAATCTTCACTGCTGTACATAATTCAATGTTTTAAAATCAGCGGCAAAGATACTTCTTTCTAATATAAGCCATAATTTGAGTGCTTACTCTTTGGACAGCAATGCCATTATTCTTTAATTGTGCTAATGCCTTTTCTTTAATTGTTGATGTTCCATATCCAACAACTAATATTACAGTATCTGACTAATCGATTTATTCTGATTTTATCTTCTTCAGAATATGGATTAAATTTCCAAATAGCATTGTCCTGTACTGATTCTTTTATCCGTTTAAAATATGGAATATCTATCTCACTGCAAGAGTGACCAATTACTTCAACCTCATCTACATGATTAAGTCGTGTGAAGAAATCTTTATTATTTGCAATTATTTCTTGAATTGGTTTGCATAGATTATTCATATAAATAATACCCTCATTATGTTCATTTTTCTCTTTAATACAGACATTGTCATTCCAATGATTCTTAATGTCACAATAGTTATTATGACCAACCACCAAATGTTCTCCCTTACTTGCTCTACCGTGAATATGCAAAATATTTTGTTCTGACAGGGAATACAATCTCTCGAGAGTATCTGTATAATTGAAAGAAAAATAAAGTGCATTAGAGTCCAAATCTACATTTCGTTGCAGAGCTAAAGGTATCTGAGAAACCCATTGAGAAAAGATATCGTTAACAATATCATCTAACTGTACATTGATAAAACCATCAGTTGAAAGAATCTTTGTTTCGCTATTAAAACACTCTACAACATACAAGTTCTGAAAACTCCAGCTCTGTGCAACGTCAATATCATACTTGCCTAAAGCTTTTTCGAAATCCATCCAAAGCAAGTAGTCGTTATCTTGTTTACTATTAAACACGCTCTGAAACTCCTCAATAATATCAAAACGTCCATTCATTATAAGCCATTTTTTGAAGTCAGAATATCTGGTTTTCATATGGTGCATTAAATCAAAGCCGTTACCGATAATGTAGAGTTTCATATATCTAGATGATTTTTGAATATCTATTTCCAAAAACTTTGATTTCATCCTTAAATTTGTATAGTTGCTCTATCACTGCATCTATACCATGGAAAGGCTTTTGAGTCCTAAGTTTCTGAATCTCTTTGGTTGTTAATAAATTGATAATTCGTACAAGTTGGTCAACTGTCTCATTATTTTCCACAGCATAATATATGGAATATTTTATTATCTTTATTATTTTTCCTTTGTATATAGCTATACACCTTTTTGAAAAAGTCTCCCCTTCTATATAATCCGTTGGTATATTTCCAAAACCTATAAAAGATTCAATACCACAAGATTTTGACAATCTTGCAAGGCTTTTAGTGTTGTTTTTATTTGAATTACAAGAGAAACAAAAGAAAATCTTCCCGCTAAAAGAGGATAGATTACTAGCATCAATGAATACTTCTTTATCGTAAAAATTACTATTCTCTTGAGCTGCTATATTATTCATTGTCATCTCTCCGAATCGACCGCAAGCACCATGTAGCTGAGTATCTCCTCCATGTCCCATAAATAGTACAAAATGACTATCAGAGGATTCTGCAATACATTTTTGATGATCATCATCAGAAAAATGAACTTTATAACAATGCCATGCGTCTTTCAACATTCTTGTCTCAAATGTATGAATACGATTGAGGAACGATGTTGAATTACTTTTATCCAAAGGATATATAGCAAAGACTTTACTCATAATTCTTTATGTCTATTATATAAGCTACGATATGATCCGTTATACTTTGTTTTAGTTTAGCTGATTCAGGCCCTTTATGGAGAAGAAGTTCTCCAATTTCATTTATATTCATTTTTGTGTATCCAGGAATAGAACATTTGAAATTTTCAAGAGTCAATGATCGCAACGATTCGCTTAAATGGTCGTCTATTGATTTTTCAGGGTCATTTATGATTAATTTCTTAAATTTATTTTCAAACTCACCTTCGCTTTTTAGGTAGCTAATTTCATTTTGTGCAAGCAACTTAAGCTTTGAAACTTGTTGATCAAAATCTGTAGCTCTCTTCAACATAATATTGTTTATCACATCATCAATCTGAGCAGAGTAAATAACAACATGATTCCTATAGTGAGGCAGGATGTCATACAGAATCTCTATTACATCAATACCTTTCAGATCTTCCTCTATAAGGTTATAGTCGGTAGCAAATACATCCAAGTGTGACAAGAATGGAACAGATTGAAGGTGATCCTTTAATCTGTCCTTGTTAAATATCGAATCTCCATTTTCTTGTCTTTCTGTAAATTGAGTTGGATCTATCTCTTGATATATTAGCTCAATTCCATCATTCTTAAGAATTTCTTTTATTCGCTCAATGCGATCTTTTTGAGATTGTTCGTCAACAAGAAGTAAATGTCTTTGTTCCATTATTTAAATATTAATTTAAAATGCATACCTTTTTTGTTTATTGGTGAATCAATCATTATTGAAGCACGCATAGATTTCAAAGTTTCTTTTATTAAATACATTCCGAAACCAGTTCCATCAGTTTTTCCAGACTTCGCAAAATCAAATATTTGATTAGGATTATCAGAAAAGATTTCCGTTAAACCATCTCCGTCATCATATATATCAAGAACCAAATCATTGCCCTGTCTATAACATTCGAACCAAATATTTTTTGCATGCCAATCCTCAGAATTTTTGACAAAGTTATCAATGAGCAATGCCAAATCCAGTTTACTACCAAAGATCGCAAACAAGTCAACTGTTGACTTAAAATGACACTTAACAAAACTCTTAAGTTCTTCCGCCAAATATCCTTTGATAAACAAAGGTAGGTTTATTTTTTGACTGTCCGCTTTTGCCAAATCACAATTAAGAATGAGATCCGTCGCCACTAATGTTTTTTGAGAAAGTTTCTTGATTTTAGATAGCGACTCAAGCATTGGATATTTAATGCTTTCTGGAAACGCCGCCTTTCTTAATAGCCTTATGACATCATCTACTTCATCTTTTATTCTACCATTGTTATTTTTAACATGATGAATCAGGGCATCAGTATCAGGATTAGAAGCTTTCTTGTAGAACTCTACTTTCAAACTTTCCAAATGTTTTTCTTTCTCTGCCTGCTTACGTTTCCCCTCTTCCTCTTTAGCTTTTTTTTCTGCATAAAGACGGGCATTTTCAGCCTTTAGCTTCTCGTTTTCTGCTAGTATTTTAGCTTGCTCCGCATTTCTTCTACGTTCTTCTTCTTCACGAGCTTTTACTTCTGCTGCACGACGTTCAATCTCAGCTTTAAGCACTTTTTCTTCTGCTTCACGTTGTAGACGCTCTGCTTCCGCAGCCTTTTGTTCCGCCTTTTCTTTCTGGCGGGCCAACTCTTCTATACGTTTTTGAGCGTCTTCTATTTTACTGATGAGTTCAACATTTCCTGTACGTTTTGCAATTATCTCCAAATCGGAAATAAACTGTGGTTTAATATCCTCAGGCACAATATCAGATGAGACAAAATTTGCAAGATCTGTATTGTAATACAATACTTTTACGTTGCTATCAGACGTAAGAACTTTTATCAGACGGACAAAATCTATCTTACTTCCTAAACTTGCCCCTAATACATATGATGGATCTTCAGAGTCTTTATCAATTCTCTGCAATTCGGTCCTGGCTTCACGTCCTACAATTTCATCTTTATAATACTCGTTCTTTAAGAAGTTTTCACCCCATAATATACCTGCCACATAACGTTCCAATCTCTTATGGCATTTCCAATAAAGCGAAATAACCTGACGAGCCATTGGAGTATCCAACAACCCACTATCACGACTTGTTGCCTCTCTTAATTCGCTTATATCTTCTACAAAAATATCAACACGTCCCAATAGATCACGACTACCAATAAATCTAGCACGACCCTGCTGAGCTCTAAAATCTATACCCCAACTATCATAACCAGTTTCTCCAAATGGCATTATTCTGAATCCATTCCTAAAGAGGAATATCGAACCATAATTCTTGGAATCAACCCCCATTATTCTATGAAAATTATATTTCGCAGCACGATTTAAGAACGAAATAGAAACTGATCCATCCTTGATTAAAGGACATTCATCATTAATTTCCTTGATTCTATATATATCCACCCCTCGGTCAGACAATGTAGTATAGATATAACCATCCTTAATACAGACATCAATTTGAGTTGTTTTCAATTTAATAATATCAGTAAGACTGTTTTTAAGTGGTCCATTTACAATATCCCGATCATAGCCCGTTCCTTCGCTAATCAACCGATTGTCACTATCTATTTCTCTATCACAAACTATTTCTATCATAAAATCGTTTGTTTCTGAAAAAGGATTGATTAGTTTCTGTAAAGAGCGCTTTAATTCCAGAATATGCTTTCTTGTCCATGGGGTCTCTTCGTTATGTAAATCAGTGATCTCTATAATTGTACCATGAGACTTCCTTTTAGGAAATACATATGAATTATTTACAGTACGATGTACAACATCAATGCTAGCAAATTCAATCTTTTGATCCTCTTCAAATTTAGACCAGTCGACAGAAATCTGCTCTGCATAATTAGCAGTCTCAGTTTTGGTAGTAATAGTAAGTAAACTACCTAAACGATCACATGAGAAGCGGCCAATACCTTTTGCACCGGCATAATATCTTTTGATTTTATCTCGATACGACTTCTGTTTATCATCTTCATAATCTTCAGAACCATCTTTCTTCGCAGAAAAGCCAAGAAATAACCACTTATCTTTCAAATCTGCAAACGACATACCCTTACCATTGTCTGCAATGGTAATTTTATCATTTGCAAAAGTTATTACAACATGATCTGCATAAGCATCGTATGAGTTTTTAACCAACTCAAAGATTGCAATGTTATCACTTGTAATCAAATCCTTGCCTACAAGATCTTTTAAGGCTGAACTTATTTTAAATTGTAATTTATCATCCATTGTTACAACATTTCTTTAAGCACCAATCCTGCTTGTTGAGCAAAAAGTGGAGGAATGGCATTTCCTACTTGACTATACCTAGGTACCTCTTTCTTACGCATTTGCCCACCTGTAGTATATTTACTTTTAAACTCAAACCAATCTGGGAAAGACTGAATTCTAGCACATTCACGAACTGTCATTATACGAGGCTCTTGATAATGCAGATAGTCATCTGGCATATTTGTTATAGTAGGAGCAATAGATTGAGCATCAAGAATTGTCAATCCTCTCTGATGGATACCCCATTTTTCACGTTCTGTTCCACTAATGCGCTTATTACGTACTGGATATTCAATAAGTAAACGTTTAAAACATTTTATCTTTTCCTCACAGTGATGAGCAAAACTATGACTCTGAGGAATAATATTCTCTATATTATGACGCATAAAAACCTGATATCCGTTTGATGTCTTAGCATAAAGGCCTGAGTAAAATCCTTTACGATCAGGAGTTTCCACTTCTCCATTACTACGAAGGAGGTCTGAAATAGCATCAGCTATTGTTGGATGTCCAGGTAGCTTGTATCTTTTTAAAAATCTCTCTCTATTAGCCTTTAATTTCTTTTCGAAATTTTCAGCTTCACCAGACTTGCCATTCAATACTCCTACAAGTATAAATCGCTTACGGCGCTGCGGAACTCCATAGTCTGAAAAATCAATAACCTGAGGACACACGTCATATCCCAACTCTTCTAGTTTCTTTATAACAAGAGTTGAATAAGGCAAGGCGTTCGGATTCTTTCTTTTATCAAAAGCGTATGTAAAGCCTTTAACATTCTCAAATAAAAGCATCTTTGGCATTACCATAGAAATGAAATCAATATAAGCAAACACAAGCTGGTTTCTGATATCATCTTCTATTCTGCGTCCTGCCATGGAAAATCCCTGACAAGGAGGTCCTCCTGCCACCAAATCAATGGCTCCACGCAGACCTTTTAGTTGTTCTGCATATATTTCATTTACTTCAAGAATATCAAGCGGTTTTTGAGGAAGCCACTTAGGCCATTTAAAATGATGCTTTTTCTCTATTAAATTATGACAAAGTGTAGCATATGCACATGGATTCTTTTCTATTGCAAACACTCCGTTCCACCCAGCCTGATAAAGACCGAGAGACAAACCTCCGCAACCTGCAAAAAGATCTATAACCGTATATGTTCCATTCTTTCTTGCCATATTTATGCAAAGTTAATCGTTTTTTTTGATACCATTGTCGTTTTGTCGTTAAAAAGGTATAATCTTATTGTTCACAATCTATTTTCCTATCAATTCAATTTCACCAATTCATTCAAAAACATTGTCAGTCCTTCGTCTGGATTATCATAATCAGAAACTATTGGCTTCACACCTCTTGATTCCAATATCTTTTCCTCAACTTCATTCGGTTTAGTCAAAAAAATATAGGAAGAAGGGCGAATGTCTTTATATTTTTCCCATATCTTAGACAATTTATACAAGAGGAATCGCATATTAATGTCTTCCAAGCTATAACCTATGTATAAGATAGTCTTACCCAACATATCCGAGCGAAGTTTTATATCAAGTGGAGAATTAAATTCCAATCTTTCAAAGTAACTTGTTTCTGTAAGAACTATAGAGCTGTCATCGGAAAAATCTCCATGAAACTTAACAATTTGAGTCACATCATCCTTAATATCTATAAAGTCTTTCACTCCTACTATTTTGTAATATTCTTTTCCAAAATGCGTAAAAGCCCTTTCTATCCAATTGTCATAGTTAGTTGTATAGATGATAGGGAAACTTAATTCTACAATATTTCTATATATGGTAGTTGCATCCAATTTTGCTTCATCTATGTTATGCCATTTCTGATCCATATAGCTTCTCAAATCTCCAATAGTCTTACGCTTAAGAACATAAAACTCGACCAAAGATTGAAAATTTGACAGTGTTTTGAAAATTGCAGGATTATAATCTGTGAGCTTTGCTACCTCATCAATTAATTCTGAGAATGTTGGGAGTCCAAGATTCTTCGAGACACCTGCACCAACAAAAAGAATTACATTTTTTCGTTTGATTGCTTCTTTAAGTTCATCAATATACTTCATAATACTATTTTTTCAAAAAGTCAGCAAATTCCTGCAAAGCAATTTTTCTCATACTAATGTCGTTTTTACGAGTTCCCATTTCGGCAAAGGTTTCTGTTTCACCATCTGGCACAAATATGCAATCCCATTGAAAATCACGATTACCTTTAGGAGTAGATGATATACTGCCATTAATTTCGCCAGAAAAAACGTTAAAGTCTTTTCCGTCAATATAACAAATAGTTGTTATAGCTTCTGCTTTTGATTCTCCAATATCGCCGCCAAAAAGTTCTGCAAATTTTTCAGCCTGTAACTTATCCCAAAACACTTGTGTCAAACCTCCAGGTAACTTATTGAGTTTTTCGACAAACAATCCTGTGTGTTCAACAAAAAGAGGTCGTCCTATAGATCTGAAAGCATTCAATGCCTTCTCTTCAACCAGATGTCTTACATCATCGGTCTGTAACTCCTCAATTTTTCGCTCTATTGGAATTATTTCCACATCCAAAGGTTTCAATATTTCGATTGCTTCTTTTATCTTATATCCGTTATTCGACAAAAATCTTATTTGTTTCATCTTTCTTACTTTTTGAAACTATACAGCTTCGAGTTATAGTCTAGTTCCTCTATAAATCGGATAATGTCGATTGCATTAAGCTTCTTATCATACATAAGCTGACAGTACACATTGCAATATTCATTGAATATATTGGTTGCAAAGATACCAGCATCATCACTACCCAATACGATAGGTAGTATCGGTCTATGATCTTCCTTTGCCCATTTGTACCAATTATAACCAATTATAGATGTGGTACGAAGAGTAGGAACGATGATGTCCTATCATCACATTACTGGTCGGCAATGTTTCTATCACTATTTCCTTATCATACATCTCTTGTAGAACCATCAACTGTAGTTCTGATAATTCTTCTGCATTAAAGAATTCACAAGTAGCAAATTCAATGATCTCATCATACTTGTTTTTCTGTTGACCACGCATCTCACAATACTTTTTGAACAAACGTAAATCTTCAGACAAAGCAGATTCATTCTTGCCAATAACATCCTTTGGGTTATTCCATCTCGCCTTCCATGCTTTCACCTGAATGTACGGAGAATAGTATTGCTCATAAATATTAAAACAAAGATTGTTTATCTGATTAATCAGTAGAGACTTTATTTCTTGAAGTCTTACATTATCCGACATCTCTATCAGATTGTAGGCAAATATCAGGTCATCAAGATATTCACCTTGCCGTATCAACATCTTATTTCCTATATTGTCGAGCCATATTTCCGATGAAATGCCCAAAGCTGCCGCATGCCCGATTCTATCGCCTCGTTGCAAGTCAAGAAAACGGATTGCTTCATAGACAGCCCGTATGCCTCCAAGCAAGTGGAAAAAGTCTTCTCCTGCATGAAATGTGAAATGACTAAATCCATATTTCCTTAATTTACGATATGCGACACCAAAGACCTCTGGAGGAGTAGAGAACTCACTGGACGCTGCATCAATACCTGTAAGAAAATAACTTTCTTTGCATTCCGTGTTCTTGAAATTATCAAGTGCGTCCACCTGCTTTTCTAACATCATGCGATATTTCTCAAAGAAGAATCTACCATGCTTACCATGTAATGATTTGATAAAATGCGCTATCAACGTCAAGTCAGACTTATGGGAAACTTTTCCTTCACTTTCTTGTATTTGATTAAAAGATTCCCAACTGTCAACTATCTGGTATATTGTCTTGGCAATATCCTTTTCCTTGATACTTGGCGAGAAACGCCCTTCCATTATTCTGATATTTGTCAAATCATTGCCAGCCAACTGTAAATAACGAGTATTTTCTCTGAATTTCTCACTTGCTTTCCGAATGCCACTCAATGTATATTTATTGAACTCTTCAAATCCATAGAATCTCGACTGCATAACAAACAACCTATTAAGAAGGCCGTTTATCAGCAAGTAGAAATGGAAAAGTGATGCTGTGTCCTTATCATTAGGATAATGTTTCAAGAAAGAAAGTACATAGACATAGAACATGCATTCTTGTTGCATCCTGTTGCAGGTAACTATACCATCCATCTGATTGAGACCGACTGCGTGATACACTTTCTGCTTATCCGTACATTCTCTGACTATTTGTCTTGCATCATATTTATGTTCTAAGAAGCAATGTTTGATTAAAAACATTCTTAGATAGTTTGCGTCACAAGCTAACAAATCTATCTTTTCGGGAGTAACAATGGTAGAGAATTGTTCGTAAAGTTCACGTACTTTATAATCAGAGTACTTTTGGGCAAGTACTTGTAAGAATTCATTCGGTCGCTCCAATAGATCTTGCCAAAGGAGATCACTCTCCATCGTGCCATTCATATGAATATGCAAGTCGTACATTCCCCCATGTGTTTCCTTAAAATCTTCAAGTTGCAGGATATATGGATGAATCAATGCTGTATATTTCACATTTTGCACTACGTACTTATTGAAATAGTTTTCTATTTCTTCCTGCATGTTCATAGGACACGCATTATCATAACACAATCTATCAATGTAGCATTTAGAAAATCTAATACCGATAGCGAAATTATTTTTCCAAGTTCTACTTTTCTCACATTAGCTCTACTGTCTTTTTCGTCTTTTTCATCTTTCAAACTTTGATAAATATTTCTTTGCGAATAATAAAATCTTGTAGAAATCTTGCCTATTACGTACGGAGCTTTGAAAATATCCATTATACTTTCTACCCAAGTTTCCAATTCATGGCTGAATGTATCTGTCATATCCTCAGACAGTTCATCCGTTGGTATATGTGGATCTTCTTCCTCATTTTTTTCTAATTTCGTAATTCTATCAGAAACCTGAAAACTTCTAAGAAGTGAGACCTCATTGAATGTTGTCATCACGTCATTCCCTAATTCTTTAGCCCTTAGAATATCACCAATAGCTGCTAAAATACTATAAATAGAATAATACAGACGGCTTTCATTCTTATAAACAAAAGTTAGCATTACAGCAGGCAAATAAGCCTGTTTTTTCTCTATTTCAGACTTGTTTTTGAAAACATAATCTAAAGCATCCATATTGGTATTTTGGGCTTTTCCACTTAATCCTCTAATAGGGAAGAATATGCCAATTCCAAACAAATTCTCATCGTTATATAGATAAGCCATAGCGTTTCCGAACATTGCTTTCAATGTGTTTGCTTGAAACATACCTGACTGCTTACATAACTTGACTAATCTTATATTGTCATCAGTATCAGCCATTATTATCTCTGCGAAATTCCGTATAAAACCTATTCGCATCAGATAATCAAAAATAAGCTAAGGATTTCCTTTAGCACAGTTACACCACATTAAGAACAATCCTGTCAAGCAAGCATTAATGGTAGATATATCATATCTTGGCAATAACTGGTAAGCCCTCTCAAGCATATTGCTTTTTATTAAATAACGAAGGATTACCACCGTGGCCATTTCATACGAATGATATACTAGGTCAACATCAATATTTTCAGCCAACATCTGTGACAAGAATGTGTCATATGAGTGTGTGACTTTAAATCCCGAATCGTTGTTACTTCTTATAAAATGTATCTGTGAACGAATTGGGAGGTTCAACAAGAAATTCTTATAAATGCTTATATGTTTTTTGTTCTTGATGCCACAGTTCTCCAATATCCTATCATAGCAACTCATGATATTCACGTTATCAATCTTAAATATAATATCATAACGTCTCATTGCTTCGTCCACAGTAAACAACTTAACACGGTTTTCAGCCTTGAAGAGTTTAAGCATATACTGATTCTCCATCTCATCAACAAGATTTTTGTATTGTTCCTTGTTGGATTCACATTCGTCATATTCATTCTTAAGTAAAGCTTTACCAAAATTGTTCCATTGCTGTTTTCGCACATTGATGGAATATAGATGCAAGTCTCCACTCAAAAGAGTAATGATTCGTGGGTTAGAAAGATATTTACGAATGGTTTCCAATACCGGCCAACCTTTTCTAAAATCCACGTCAATATCATCAAAGGCTATTAGGAAGGCATCCTTCCCTAATAGCCTAAGGGCTTGTTCAACGCATTTATTAAACTGATAAGAAAGTACGAATGCAGAATGTACACTTTCCAACCCCTTTCTCATTATATAACAGTCATCAGACCATACATTGTTTTCATATGTCTCACCAACTTTATCCAACGAAGGAATACCTTTGGCCAACTTATTCATAGCACATTTCCAATCTGAGAGAAAAGCATTTTTTTGAATATTTGTAGCATTATTGCCAAGTTCTTTCCTCACTTTTTGATTAATCAGAGATATTATTAACAAAAACACATGCCCCTTTTCTTCTATCATTGTTGGGTCTATCAAATCAAGAACACATACTTTATGCTCGTCTGAATGATTTGAGTAATATTCCAGAACTGATTCCAAGAAGGAAGTTTTACCAGAACCCCTCTCTCCGAAAATAGAGATAGTGTGATGCACTTCTGTTTTCGTCTGTTGAACTTCAGTTAACTGCTTCTCTACAAGACACTTCACCTAACTAAATTCAATTTGATGAATCATCTGGGATTCATCAAAAGACTTTGCACTTTGACTTTCATTTAGGATAACATTGACTTCTTTTTTCATAAGGCATCGATTGTTAATTTGGGCTACCAAAATCCATCCTTAATAATTTGTTCATGTTATCAAGAGGAGCCAGTAATCCGACATATTTGTTATTTGTTTCCACTCGCTCTTTCAATATCATCAGCTTCCTCCTTGGCTTCCGTTATTGCCATCTTGATGACAGCAATGATTAATGCCAATCCTATAAGTATGGATGTTCCTAAGATGAGTTTCCACCACATATATTTCTCTGACTTTACTTTATTTCATGCATCTTCTTCCATACAGCAAACCAAGTTCTAAAGACAAGTTCGCAAATCGCTTCACTTGAAGACGACACACCAACATACATATGTTTCTTAGCCCGCGCATACAAATCCGCGCAATCAGTATTTTTCAGAAAATCGGGAAGAGCATCAGTACCCCGATGCGAAAGCGCAATAAACCAAAGACTATTCGTTGTTGCGACAACATTGACAAACAGCTCTTTACATGCGGAATGTTGAACATCTATCCATGTCAAGCCCTAGTTCGTTTATAACAGAAACAATATGATCCAGTTCCTTTTTCTTGGAGATTTGATTGTCGAAATGGATAGAAAAGTGCCATTCACAAACGTCACTTACATATTTAACCACTTCATGAAAATACGCCATATCTACATCTGCCAAGGAATGGCCATAAACCATCACCTTATCCACTTGTCTCAGCGAAAGCCAAAACTCGTGATTATTCGCAATAATGTCGGGTGTCAACTTTCTTTGCTTATTCACCTCTTGGGCTATATTATCATAACCTTGATATTCATATATCATAGGATCGTCACCAAGATTATCATTTGCGTTTACGACAGCATGGTGTCCAACGATAATTTCATCATTTGAGTTGCGCCTACCGTGAATGTAATTGATTCTATCTCTTGGTACACGATACAATTTTTCCAACGTATCGGTATAATTGAACGACAAATAAATGTCTCTCCTATTAAAATGGAATACATTAGTTATCTTATCAACGTTGTTATCGATTTGATTCACCCAATCATCAAACACCTGATGGAAGACATCAAACATCATCCTCAACGAGAATCCAGGAGAATCCTCCATCTGCGCTATATATCGCCCTTCATACCTATCCTCCAATTGTATGTCATGCGTCAAAGCTTTAAAAGCAGCCTGAAAATTGGGATTGCTCAAAGCACGCTCCAAATCTGACCATAAATACAGTTCGCCTTTTGGGGAATCCGTATCAGGATAACATTTTTCCAATAAACCTATTTGATATTGATCACCATACTTCCACGCATATTCTTTAAAATTGGCATACGAGGAAGCTATTTTATGTGCCAAATCAAAACCATTTCCAATAATATGTAAAATCATCGGATACTATTTTGAGTTCTTTCCTATGAATTAATTCAGATTTAACAACCACTAATCACTACTAAATAATAACTAAAAAGATCTGCGGGAGACATTTATAGTGAGTAGTGATTACTTGATATGGGCGAACGGGAAGGGCGAAGCCCTACTAATCAATACCCACTAATCAATAATCACTACTCACTACCCATTAATCACTAATCTCTCAGACTCTGCTGATACCACTCATAGAGTTTCTCTACTCCTTCCTCGATTTCCACTTTGTGTGTCCATCCGAGGCTGTGGAGCTTGTCCACGCTGATGAGCTTTCTTGGGGTGCCGTCGGGTTTGCTGGCGTCAAACTCCACCGTGCCCTCGAAGCCTACTGTCTTTACCACGAGCTCTGAGAGCTGGCGGATGGTCAGCTCCTTGCCGGTGCCGACATTGATGTGGCAGTTGCGGATCTCGCCGAGACTTGGGATTGCTCCTCCCCTACCCTCTGAGTTGTTTCTGTCCACAGCGCCGTCCACCTTCGCACCATAGAATACTGACGAGTATTTCTCTATGCCGATGATGTCTTTGAAGTCTACGTTCAGGAGAACGTGGACGCTGGCGTCTGCCATGTCCTCGCTCCAGAGGAACTCACGCAGCGGAGTGCCTGTTCCCCAGAGCACCACCTTATTATCATAGATGCCGTAGAACTCCAATGCTTTCAGAATGCGCTCATGAGAGTTGCTGCCGTCCACATTGCCCTCGCCGATGATGGCGCGGAGCTTGTCATCGGGGTTGATAGGACGCTTGTTCATGTCCACCTCAATGCTGTGCCAGTCGCCGTCGTGGATGAGCTTGGCGAGATAAATCTTACGCATCATCGCCGGCATCACGTGACTGTTCTCCAGGTGGAAGTTGTCGTTAGGACCATAAAGGTTGGTCGGCATCACGGCTATGTAGTTAGTGCCATACTGAAGGTTATAGCTCTCGCACATCTTCAGACCCGCAATCTTTGCGATAGCATACTCCTCGTTGGTATATTCCAGAGGCGAAGTAAGAAGCACGTCCTCCTTCATAGGCTGGGGAGCATCCTTGGGATAGATGCAGGTGGAACCGAGGAAGAGTAGCTTCTTCACGCCGTGTGAATAAGCGTTGCTGATGACGTTACACTGCATCTTCATGTTCTGCATGATGAAGTCAGTACGATAGAGCGAGTTTGCCATGATGCCACCCACGAAAGCAGCAGCCAGAACCACAGCATCAGGACGCTCCTCATCGAAGAACTTCTCCACAGCATACTGGTCAGTAAGGTCAAGCTCCTTATGCGAACGGCCCACCAGATTGTTATACCCCCTCTTCTTAAGGTTATTCCATATAGCAGAACCCACCAGTCCATGGTGTCCCGCAATATAAATCTTTGCGTTTTTTTCTAATGACATATTTCCTTTTTTCTTTTTATCAAGAATTTAAGAATTAGAGAATTATTCATTCTTTTATCAATGAATTCTTGCTTCATCAAGTATTTTGGGAATTAGGAATTTCTGCAGAAGCCCTGTGATGCCAGACGTTATGATACCATTTGTATTGCAAACTTGAAGTGCCATAATTCAACAACAAGCCCAACTGATGATTACTTACATGCAGATAATTAATAATCTGAGATTCATGTTCACCAGTCAAACCAGATGTAGCTTTCAGTTCTACTCCTATTTTATCATAACACAAAAAGTCATAATAAAAATCATGTTCCAAAATGGTGCCATGAAAGTTTAAAGAAATATGTGCCTCACGAACGTAAGGCACATGATTTTCCTTAAGCAACACTTCAAAAGCATCTTGATAGACTTTCTCTTTAAATCCACATCCAAGTTCTTGATGTAGTTGCAGAGCTAATTTCATCAGCTCATTGCTTTCCTGTTGGTAAAGTAAAGCCATAATACAATTATTCTTATAATTCTAACGTCAGTTTAATTCAAACACCAAACGAAAATGCAAGAAAGCATAGTAACCAGAAAATTCTTAAATTCTCTAATTCTTGAAAAAACGATTACTTAACGATACCTTTTTCGAGATACTCAGCGAGGTTGCAGCGAACCTTCATGCCGGCATCCTCTGCAGCAACCTTTGCCATGTCACTCTCCACCATAATCTTCACGAGATCCTCGAAGCTTGTGGTGTTAGGATTCCATCCGAGCTTTGCCTTAGCCTTCGTCGGGTCACCCCAGAGATTCACCACGTCGGTGGGGCGATAGAAGTCGGGCGATACCTCCACGAGCGTCTTGCCGATGAGTTCCTCAGGACCCTCAACGCAGACACCCTTCTCGTTCTCGTCCTTGCCTTCCCACTTCAACTCGATGCCAACATAGTGGAAAGCCAGCTGAGCGAACTCACGAACCGAGTGCTGCTTGCCAGTAGCAATCACAAAGTCCTCCGGCTTCTCAGCCTGAAGGATGAGCCACATACACTCCACGTAGTCCTTAGCGTAGCCCCAGTCACGGAGCGAGTCAAGATTGCCGAGATACAGCTTGTCCTGCTTGCCCTGCTTGATGCGAGCTGCAGCAAGCGTAATCTTACGAGTCACGAAAGTCTCGCCACGGCGCTCACTCTCATGGTTAAAAAGGATACCAGAACAGCAGAACATGTCATAAGCCTCACGATACTCCTTCACAATCCAGAAGCCGTACTGCTTTGCAACAGCGTAGGGAGAATAAGGATGGAACGGAGTGTTCTCGTTCTGCGGAACCTCCTCCACCTTGCCGTAAAGCTCCGAGGTGGAAGCCTGATACATGCGGCAAGTCTGGGCCAGTCCACACTGGCGGATAGCCTCAAGGATGCGGAGCACACCAGTGGCATCCACATCAGCAGTAAACTCAGGAGAGTCGAAGCTAACCTGCACATGACTCTGAGCAGCAAGGTTATAAACCTCAGTAGGCTTCACCTTATTCATCACCTGAATGATACTCATCGAGTCGCCAAGATCGGCATAGTGAAGGTGGAAGTTAGGGCGACCTTCCAGATGAGCGATACGCTCACGATAATCAACGGACGAACGACGGATTGTTCCGTGCACGTCATAACCTTTCTCCAACAACAGCTCAGCCAAATAAGAGCCATCCTGTCCAGTAATGCCCGTAATAAGGGCAACATTTCTTTTTACCATAGATAATTGTGTGTTTTGTTAAAAATAAACTTAGTTTTGAAGATTGATTATTTAGTTTGATTAGCTCGTTCTATGTTGTTTGTATCCTTACTTTAGATACTAAAATTGCATCCATACCGTAGATAATATCAAATCGCAAAATGCGAATGGATTGCTTCATCATAGCGTTTTAAATACTTATCAACGATTTGAGTAGATAAGTCATCAAGATGAGAGCATCTACTATAAATATTTTTCAATTGCATATTCCGTAGTTGCTCTATATCATCAACAGTATCAACTATAGCTGTAGACAGATTCTCTATATTTTTATCGCTTGTATCATCTGTTTGAGAAGTCGTTAGCTTCATAGGCTTTATCTGCTTTAACAATTGTCTGCAAGACATATAAGGCTTGTTTTGAGCCAACCAATGATAAACGACAATAAGGCACAACATCTGCTGACTCTCTCTCATCAAGTTGTTTAATCTCAATGACGTCAACATAATCATCAAAAACTTGGTGAAACAAGCTTTGCAATTTTTTCATCGTACCCTGTGCCTCCAACAATAATATCGTCATTCTTTGTTTATCATTGATAAAGCCTTGTGAAGGTAGATAGCACTGTCTGAAAAATACAATCAAAGAAGAAGAATAATGTAAATACAATGAGTTCAATTCCTTCAAATTATCTTTTGAACTTTTACCATCATCCTTCTCTTCTTTGCGTTTTTCATAACCTAATCCGAATCTATTTATCTCAGATGCCGGCAACTCTATGTTAACATTTAAAATCTTATCACATACATTTTTACAAGCCAGATCCATTTTGACATTGTGTGCCTTGTCAACTCTATGAATCTCATCTATACCCTGCCAATATTCTTTTATAACATCAACAAATAACTTTCGCAAAGATATCAACTGATCACAATAAGCCTTTCTGGAAGGAAGTACATAGCTCTTCTCATAAAGGTGCATCATCATTATGCGCGGCTCTTTCATCTCTTCAAGCGGTAGGTTTATCCTACTTATATGCTTTTCAAAAGGCAAATCTAATTCTTTTAAAATATCATCTTTTATAATTTCTGAATGATATACATCTAAATTTGGAAAGGCTTTTCTCAGCAAATCAATATGACGCATATTTATGCGATTCATAATATCGCCATCTTCTTTCCCATATTGTTCCCCCGCAGTGAAATAATCTAAGAAAGTGAGACAGTTGACTTCATTATTACAAATATCAAACTCCAAGATATTGTTTTGGATTCGAAATTGCTTAACAAAGTTTTCTTCCAAGTAATTATAAGTGGTAGAATCGTAACCAGCCAGTTTCAGACCAAGAAGTACATCTGCCATCTCATCCAAATCATCAGGAATTTTAGCCTCTATTCTAAAGTCAGAGATGTCAGGCTTATAAGATAGCTGCAAATTACATATTGTTAAGAATTTTGCCAGCCAACAATAGTCACGCCACTTTCTAGGCTTCTCCAAGGAAATAGAACTATTAAGCCATCTACATAAATAAGTAAAGACTTCAGTCTGCGAAGTAAATCTTTTCCTTATATCATTCATGGTAATACCTATATGTATTCCGAACAATTCATCTACAGACTCATCAAGTTCGATTTCCGTAAAGTTAACAGGCACAAAGTACTGCCAACAGATAGGTGCTGTATGCCTTAACCAATTAAATGCAGCCTGATTATTCTCAATATAAAGCTTGACTCCACACCACACCAAAGTTCTTGCTACTATATATGCTTGTATAGAGTTTATCTTCCTCCCATCCAATTCATTAAAAAGAGAATCTGGCGTATATTTACCTTCATCTAAAAGGGTCATTAAAAACAAAGGACTAGTGTTTCCATTTATATGCTCGAACAATTCCATACCAATCTTCCATAACCCTTTTCTATCATTCCTAAATATCTCTTCAACAATGATATGAGTTCTAATGGGGTGAACATCAGAAAAATCCTCACCATTAAATTCAAAGAATTCACCTTTCATTTGCCCTATGCACCGAGACAATGTTATAGGGGAAAGATGACACAAGTTCCGAATGGCATCCACAGAAACATTTCCCTGTAAAAGGTTTGATACAGATACATACTGAAGAAGTGAGGCATTTACACCATCCAGACTGTCTATCTGTTCTGAGATTCTTGCTCTTAGAGAAACACCCTGTGTCAAGAAATACACATATTCAAGTAATGTTTGAGGGTGTCCACATTCATTCCAAGCATCTTCAAATATTTCAAAACGGCATAAACCTCTTTCACACAGATGATCAAAAATATCCTTAGCCTCAAATTCAGTTAAATCTACAGCAAGAGTAGAATAATGGAGATTTGTGTTAACCTTGTTGAAACACCTATTCCAATCATCCTGCCGGATTGTAACTATGCATTTGACATAGGGAGTATTCTCTATTTCATTTATCAGTTGAACCCATGAAGTATCGTATGGCTGCACATCTAAATAAACAAAAGCTTCACTCTTCAAGCCTTTAGAAATATCTTTGATAGTAGCAATAATCTGCGATATGTTATTCTGATTTAAATATTTAATCTCATAGCGTAAAGGTGTACCACAAATCTTCAAAAAACGATAAGCCAAACTACTTTTACCAGAACCTGATATACCCGTTATGAAAACGAGATTATTGTCTTTCAGCTTCTCATACAGTTGTTGCAACTTTTCTTCCCTTACTACATCATAATTTTTAGCAATATGTATTTCCTTTGCAGATACACCTTGATAATAGGATGTTTCAGTATTAGCATCTTCTTGATAATCTGACTGAAAAAGAGGAATTACAGTAAGTCCAAATTGAGAGAAGAATTCCTTCTGGCGCACAGTAAACACAATAATCCGCCCTACCTGGCAACATAAATCGTCATAAGTAGCAGACTTGTTATTTATCACAAGATAACATACCCACTGAACCAAGTAATTCTTTACTATAGAAGGATCTATTGATGGAAACCTATTCTTTAATGCAGTTTCTACAAAATTGTCCAACTCTGCTTCAGATTTAGATTGCCACATTATTTTAGAAGCAAGTTTCTTGGAGGAAACATAATCAAAATGCAGAGAATCCTCTTTTTTAAGCATCTTTACAAGAGACGACTCCTTGGTCAATTTGTCAGAAATCTTTCCTTTGTCATTACCATATCCAACCGCCACAAACGATATTTTAACATCAGAATTCTCATCTAAACTATCCTTACCTCGAGAAAACAAAGAAGTAGATTTTGCCTTGGAAAATAGATCAGAATACCCGATTGTCCCAGAATAACACTTCACTTGTACGGTTTCAATAATTTGGTCACAATAATATATGTCTAAGTCTTCTCTTCCTTCTGGCACGAAGACCTCTTTAGAATCAGCTGATTCCAACATCCTATACAATGTATAGAGGTATTGAACATGGTAACCATATAATGTTGACGCTACAGACATAACTATAATTCTTTTTAATAGATTCGTTAGTACTCAATTTAGGGCATATTATATATCTTTGAAGACTTTGCTTTCTATATGATGGAACAAGCCATAAAGAAACATGAGTAAAAGCACATCAAATCTCATCGGCAATTATAGCCTATTGCCTTGTTGCTATCGTACAACATGATTTGCAACTTAAGCAATAGACTTATGTGGTTCTTCAGATTCTAAGCATTTCTCTTATGGATAAGACACCACTCGTTGATCTCTTCGAAAGGACAGATTTCAATAATGTCAAAGAACTCGATTGTCCCCTCTTTTCGGGGTTATTTGATTAATATTTAACTGGTCCCGATTTTAACGGGACACTAAAAGCATCTCTTAATAAAAAAGGGAGAGTGGGCCATTTGCCCCGATATATCTGTTATTTGTTTCCACTCGCTCTTTCAATATCATCAGCTTCTTCCTTGGCATCTGTTATTGCCATATTGATGACATAGAACAATAACAGCAAGCCCAATATTCCTAATATGACTATTAACCACATATTCTTATAATTTATTTCTCTACATGTATTTATATAGTTTTAAAGAAACTATGCCAACACACATATTCTATTATCATTAAAGCATTGAGCCTAACGAAAATAGTAAACCCACTCCACAAACTTTTATATTTAAAAGAAAGTAGAGTGAGTAATAAAAAAAAGTAAGTGATCTTTGTTTTTAAGCAGCTTTGGATACGTTAGTGCTATTATTCTTGCAAATCAATTGGAAGAATCTTATTCAAACTATCCTTTGTAAAGAAAGGTTCACCATTCTCTATTGCTTTTGCTGCTTCTTTATAACCATATGAAGTTGTTCTAGGAGCATTAGCGTAAATCGCCAACGTATTTTCTTTTAATTTATCCCTTCTTTTTTGGATAATCTCAACACTCACATTTCGTCCTTTTATGTCATAGAGCAAAGAGAGGTATTCTTCTCTTATATCTAATAGTTTCACAGCTGTTGCTCCATGGGAAGCCGACAATTCTCCAAGATCATAACCTTTTGATAACGAGTTTACAATAACAAGCAAAGCCGACAATAATGCTGATATTATTGCAGCTGCTCTTATACATAAATAATTATCTGCAACTGTAGTTGATTTGTCTACTCCCAACATTATATATACTAGACCTGTAGTGGAGAATGCCGACAAAACAATTTGAGCTATTTTTAAAATATTATTCCAAGCTCTAAACGTATCAGCATCCTTTTCATGTATCTTATGCGTCCAAAACACATTTCCATAATAATTACGAATTTGTGAATTGAGAAGCTTTATCATTCTTTCTTCATCCATAGGTATCATTTTTAATATTGAATAGGTACAGATATTCTATCACGAGCAACCACTACTCCATTTTTGATAATATAGCATTCGACATAATGAGGGCCAAAGAAATTGGACGTTTCCTTACGACCATTACCATTTAAATTGGGATTCTCAATAAATCCCCTCAAACAATTACGGCGTTCAGCCTCTTTTCCAACATTTTTTACTTTCCATTTTACTGTATAGTCTCCAGGAACATCAATTTTGTCTATAAAAAACTTCAACGTAAAATCATGAGGAAGCCATTCCTTTCTTAATAGTTTTTCACGAAGTTTTGATGGTCGAAAACCATTACGCTCCACCATACAATCAATCTTCAGATCATAGATAACATCTACCGGATACCGATCCTCAATAAATTGCTCACTATCAACTATATTTTCGGTAGATGCTTTATGTTCACTTACATTAGACTCTGCCTTAGGAAAGTTCCTACCAAAAACTTCACGCCAAGTTTCATTTCTTTTTTCGTCCGTATCTTGTTCTACAGCTTTCTTTGCCTTTTCGAATGCATCTTTTGCTTTATTGCGGAAAGGGTGTTTTACCTTCACATCTTGGTTGCTTCCTAATGCTTGATAATGATCCTGCTTTGGCTGGTTTTTGAGATATTCAAAGAAATCTTTACACATATCATCAAAATCGGAATATGTAGCAAAATCATATTCGTCTTTTTCTTTCAAAAAATTATAAGCTAAGGTATCCACCAACAACCCTCCCATGGCAACGCCCATTGTGTTTTTCCAAGAACGTGTCATTTTGCATAGCAGACGATGATGACCACCATGGTCATTCTTAAATTCTGTCATTGCATCCTGCTCTTGCTTAGGTTTAGTTATTTTGTAACATCCATATTTAGTATCTGGATATTTGTAATTCTTATAACCATCCTCGCCGTCCTCTTCAAAAACAGGTTGAACCTCAAAGGTAAAATCTTTAAAGAAAACATCTACAACCAAACGATCATAACGTATGTCTGTATTTGGATAACGCTCACGTAAGGCATCTCGAACATCGGCAAGCAAACCACTTGGTGAGTTTTTATAAATGTCCCACTTGCTTTTAGGCATTATATACAACATATCCAAATCGGAAATACCTTTAATGCCAGTATACCGTCCATAAGAACCAACTTGCAAGCTATTTGCTGTTTCTGAATCAGTATCCCTAAAAGTCTTGTTTAATTTCCTAGTTATTTCCTTGTATCGGTCTCCAATCTTTTGGAAATTATCCACCTTAATGTTATCGAGGAAGGTCGAAAAAGAAGTACTTGTTGTCATATTTATAACTTTTAAAATTAATACTGATGCAAAAGTAAGAGCTAAGATTGCAGTATTACTTCATTCTTTCAGAAACTTAATCTTTTCTATTATTTTTAAGAATATCAGTTGCCCGTATCACCAATTTTTCTCTTAAAGATAATGGCTCTAATATCTCACAATGATCTGCATATGCCATCATAATAGTCTCAAACTCATAATTAGGAATCAAATCAAGAGAAAAGATTGAAAACCCACTATTATGTTCCACCATTATTTGAGAATGATGGATAGGCTTGGTTTCAATATATGGAACAATTTGAGGATATGCCTTAAATACTATATGTTGACAAGGCGTGTTAAATCGTAATGAGACACCAACTATATCTTTAAAGCAATCATCAATATCTCCATCATAAGGTTCAAAACTAATTTCTTCTGAAACCTTATAGCCTTCTATTCGGTCTAAAGGAATAACCACTAAAGGTAACTTCGCTGTTACAGCAGGTTCCTTACCCACCAAAAACCACCTATTATTATACTGGCGTAACTGATAGGGATGAATAATTCTATTCCACGACTCACCTTCAAATTTATGATATCTGAGCAAAACGACCTGATGACTAGCGATTGCTTCATATAAATGCGTGAAAAAGTTTAAGCCACGCAGGTCTTCATTCTGAGAAAAACTCACATAAGATTGTTGAGCATTGTCAATATTGAATGTAGATCTCATTTGTGCCAATGTAGCATGCAACCACTCATGATTAGGTAATCCCTTAAAACGTGATAACATATTGATAGTATCAGAAAGCCTCTCTATTTCCTGTTGATTCATAGGAAGATTCTTGATTGAAAAATCAGGATCTGAATAACGATAGTATTTCTTATGTCCGTCTCTAATAGATTCCAAAGGAACAGCCCCTCCTGCATCACGTTGCATAAAATGAATATCTTCACGAACTTGACGTTCCGAGACAGAGGAGCCATCATAATTGTATAGTTCTTTATTACAAGCATCTACCAAGTCATCCATATAATATCGCTTCCTTCGATCTCGAAAACAACGGTCTAAGACTGCGTAACGAATACTTGCATTTTTACATTGAGCCATTAGAGATTATTATCGTTTATTGTTATTTACATTTACCTTGGTAAAATTAACAGGTGGAAGAATGATGCTTCCAAGACCTGCTTTCATTGCAATATTGGCAATATGTTCACGTACAAAGGGAAAAATAATAGCTGCTCCATTTATTTTCCCAAATTGTTCATTATCTTTTATTTCAGAATTTCCGTTACGTTTAAAAACTCCTACCATTGTAACTTTAATTATGTATTGCTCCTCATTTTGATATTTGTTAATAACCGTTGTTGTAAGCTTTACATTAACAATATTATCCTTCGAACCAACACCCGTTTCAAAAGAAACTTCCTGCTCAGAATCTTTAAATACAATCTGACCCTTTCTATTAAAACTCGATTCTGTGAGAATAATACTTTCAACAATGAATCCTGATTTTTTATCTTTGATATTTTCCATTTTTATGCGGCTTCTAGTAAACTGTCATCAAAAGACATATATATATCATTAGTATCTAACACCTTAACATCCAAAACTTGACTATCCGTCTGCTCAAAACCAACAAATTCAGATGTTATGACATTAAAGACATTGTAGGGTAAGGGCTGCATTATTTTAAAGTCACCAATTTCTCCATCCTTATTATCCACAATATCGAAATCGTCGTTTTTCGAAATGTGATTGTCCAACATTTCATCTATGGAGAAATACCCAGATCCATGCAATGTCCAATCTACATGTTTAATTCCTATATACGCATCCTCTGAAACGAACCCGACATCTTCACCAGGAATTGATTTGAAAGCTGCCTTAAAAAACTCACATTCCCATTTAGCAAACTCATCACTATCAAATAGTGATTGAGGTAAAATCTCAATGGTATGAATATTTGCCAATTCATCATATTCATAGTTTACTTTTGCATTCTTAAAAACACTGACAAAATTTGTCATTTGCTTTTTCAAATAATCTAAAACTGTCATGATCAATTTCTTTTTATAATGCTTAATATATCATTTGCCAATTCGTATGACTTTTTACTGTCATCGTATGAGGGGTTTTCGTTTTTGTAATCAGCTTTTACTCGTAATTTTTTTAAATCTGCGATCTTTGAAACAAAATCCCTCATATCAGTGTAAGCATTTTGTTTTGTTGATTCTGCTAATATATTTTTCATATAGTTAATCAAACCTTCATGCGATGCTAACCTTGCTCCATTTATCTCAGTCCTAATATCATTCTCTTTTTTTTGATCAATAATATAGCATTTATGTTCAATCAAAAGAAGACAACTATAATAAGCCGTATGAGGAACAACAACATAATGTCCATCTTTTGATTTAAGCAAGAGTTCGGCAGTGTTCATATAAAGTTCTGATTTATTCTTATAAAAGCTCATCATACATACTGCTTTTTCAACTGCAAAATTACCAAGTAATATTGCAGTTGAAGTTCATTATTAAAAGCATTTAATCCCTACGGAATATATCTCGCGTGTATACCTTATCCTTCACATCATCCAGACAAGCATCATAGCGGTTGGCGATGATGGCATGGCTCTGTGCTTTGAAGGCTTCCATGTTGTTAACCACCTTGCTACCGAAGAATGTTGTTCCGTCCTCAAGTGTCGGCTCATAGATGATAACCTCAGCGCCCTTTGCCTTGATACGCTTCATGATACCCTGAATGGCAGACTGACGGAAGTTGTCGCTGTTTGACTTCATGGTCAAGCGATAGACACCAATCACGCAGTTATGCTCCTTGCTTGCATCGAAACTGTTATCGTCAGCATAGCTATAATAGCCAGCCTTCTTTAAGACAGCATCAGCGATGTAGTCCTTACGAGTGCGGTTGCTCTCTACGATAGCTTCAATAAGATTCTCGGGTACGTCAGCATAGTTAGCCAAAAGCTGCTTGGTATCCTTAGGCAAGCAATAGCCACCATAGCCGAAGCTCGGGTTGTTGTAGTGAGTACCGATACGTGGATCAAGACCCACACCGTCAATGATAGCCTTTGTGTCAAGTCCCTTCACCTCTGCGTATGTATCAAGCTCATTGAAGTAGCTTACGCGCAAAGCAAGGTAAGTGTTGGCGAAGAGCTTAACAGCCTCAGCTTCCTTCATGCCCATAAACAAGGTGTCGATGTTCTCCTTGATAGCACCTTCCTGCAAGAGTGCGGCAAATGTTTTGGCAGCATCCTTCAACATCTCCACATCAGTAACAGACTTGATAGCCTCGTTCTCTTCAGCGAACTCAGGACGGTCGATAAGCTTAGGATAGCCTACGATGATTCGGCTTGGGTAGAGGTTATCGTAGAGTGCCTTGCTCTCACGAAGGAATTCAGGAGAGAAGAGAAGGTTGAACTTCTTTACGCCCTTCTTGGCATACTTCAAGTAGAGACTGCGGGTGTAACCAACCGGGATGGTGCTCTTGATGATCATCACGGCATCAGGATTCACCTCCAACACCAAGTCAATTACTTCTTCCACATGTGTTGTGTCGAAGTAGTTCTTGACGGGGTCATAGTTGGTAGGAGCTGCAATCACAACAAAGTCAGCATCCTTGTATGCTGCCTTGCCATCAAGAGTAGCCACAAGGTTCAGCGGCTTCTCCGCCAAGTACTTCTCAATATAATCGTCCTGAATAGGAGAAATGCGATTATTCAGCTTCTCTACCTTCTCTGGAATAACGTCTACTGCTGTTACATGATGGTGCTGAGACAACAGTGTTGCAATACTCAGACCGACGTAGCCGGTACCGGCTACTGCTACTTTAATATCATTAAATGTTCTCATCGTAATCTATTTATATTACTTATCTATAAATTCTATTAATGATTTCTCTAAACTCACAGAAGCTTTATTTCCAATATGTTTTAATGGCTTCAAGTTCTTCTGTATCATCAAATCCTTGAGCTGTTTTTTATCGTATGCCACATACACATATCCTAACTCATCCATACGCATGGCTGTAGCCATTTGATGGTCATTTCTATGCTCTTTCAACGAAGCAAGTCGAGGCACAATGATGATAGGCTTATCCTGTTTCAATGCAGAAAGTATCGTACCCATACCGGCATGGGCTATCACCATTCTTGCCTTACTAAAATACTCTGCGAAAACGTCAGGAGGAAGAAAATCCACGCATTTCACATTCTTCGGTTTATATTCTGATTTAATGGTCTGGACGATTACCTCCTCATCCAGCCCCTCACACAATTCATCAAGCATCTTTACAAAGCGATCGAAAGGAGCTTGAGTACCTATAGTTGCAAATATCATACGTTCAATATTTTTATCCTATCACATTACCCGCAAAATACACACCATCTGTAGCCAACTCTTCCCATTGGGTATAGAAGCGACTTGCAAATTTCTTGGCGATTCTTCCACAAAGCGACAAATGGTTCACGTTAGCTATACTGTCTATCCATACCGTCTTCTTACCCAAGCAAAATGCTGCAAAGAGCACAATAAGACCAGGAGCAGCACCTGTTGTGATTACAATAGAAGGATTTACCTTTCTCACTGTATTCATAGCCGAGAAGAAAGCAGGAATCACTTTATAAGCATCCCAACGACTAAAATCCTTGATTTGATAAAAGCGATGTCCCTCTACCATCGTGGCACATTTTGCATGGGTGGACATATAAGCCACCTCATGCGTGGCCTCCAAACCGGAAGCTATTCTTAAAAGTTGCACCCAATGACCACCAATAGATGCAACTGCTAATACTTTTTTCATAAAAACAGATTATGCTTTATAATACGATTACTCAGATATTAATTTTTCATATATTTCCTTCAAATGATTTAGCACATAATCGGGTAAATATGTCCGAGCAACATCATTGCTCTTTTCACCTTCTTCTGGAATTCTATTTCGATTTTCAACATAATAGTTTATCGCATTAAATATTTCCTCCTCATTACCAGGAGTTACAAGTATTCCATTTCGTCCTGTTTCCACAACTTCAGGAATGCCACCAACAGGAGTAGAAATAATAGGATGTCCATAACTCATAGCTTCAAGAATAGATATAGGCAACCCCTCGTTGAAAGAAGGCAATATGAACACATCTGCCCAATTAAGAAGTTGAAGTTTTTTTTCTCCTCCAACCCATCCTTCAAATTTCACAATCTCTTGAAGGTTCCCATCATCGATTGCTTTTTTAAGTTCTTCCTCATGTTTGTTTCCACCAATTCTCAGTTCAATCTTACCTACCAACTCTTCACGATGTATTGTCAATGCACGAAGTATATCAAACACACCTTTACGCTGACCTATTTCACCCATAAAAAGAAAGTGAACCTTACCATCATTTTTCTTGGCAGAATCTATTTTAGTTGGATAAGACGTAATGTTGTGGAGAATTACAATTTTGTCTTTGGAAATTCCCAAAGAAACGAACCATTCCTTCCAAGAATGAGAAAGAACAATCAAAACATCAACGCTATTTAAAGTTTGCAGGATTCTTTGCTTTTTCTTTTGAGATGCTTCATTGTAAAAATCTTTAAACCTACTCGCATGAACATGAAGTACGACTTTCTTGCCCATCCGATGACCAAGTTTTACCAACATTGACTTTCTTAAGAAAGAACCATCCGCAGCTGTATGCAAATGCAATATCTTGACGTTTTTATCAAATTTCATTCGCAATGCCAATCGCAAATATGAGCAAGCAAACCATCCTACCCTAACAACAACATTTGACAGTTTATAAGTAGGATAATATTGTAAATTCTCTATATATTGACTCCAGTACTGAACAACTGCAGAAATACCACCAGGATGGTGATGCTTATAATAATTACCTGCCATTAAGACTCTGGCAGACAATTCCTTACATATTATGTATTTTTGCATGAATAATAAAATCTATAACTTTGAAGATATTTTCATCATAATATGTTTCAAGAAACGTACTACCATAAATCTCCAAAACTTAATTTTGCTAACATACGGTAAAACAAATTCCTGCCCTACCATATTAAAATTATCAATTAAGAATGTTGATTTTTGAACAGGGCCTTGATGAAGTGTCATCTTACAATCATTGCTAACATTAGTCGCATGAATAACCTCTGCCCACATATCCCTATCTGTTGTATTACAAACAAAAGGATAAGGATAGTTTTCAGTATCAAAATGATTAAATTCCAACACGTGTTTAACCTTTCGGCTACAAAAATCTTCCTTCTTAAATTCCATGTTTACCATACTCAAGAAATGGTTATTATAGAAAGGAATGTGAACCGCCAACTTATTTTGCACAAAATACTGGATACCATACTTGAATAAATATATAGAGGTTCCGGTTGACCTTGTAGCATATTCCCTCACTTTTTTTATAAAATCCACACCTAGAGCATCATCATTATCCAAACGTATTGTTATCAAACAATCACTGCCATTTTTATATTTCATTATGGTTTGTACAATACATTCTGAAACCATTGATGAATCCTTTTCATCAAGGAAAAGAGGTAAGAAATATGGAAAATCGTCTATATATTTCTTTACTTTATTAAGATATGGAAGTGTTGCATCCTCATCAAACAAGCAGACCCACAGAAAGTTTTGGGAACTTTGATGCATTACCGATGGATAGCAATATTTTTCGAACAAATCAAACCTTTGTTCCAACCACTCTTTTGACAAAGTAGGTCTATTATGTTTATCCTTAGACCAAAGTCGTAAATTAAAGCGTGTGATAACAAAAGTATCAACAGCTATGTCTGATTTTGGTATCTTTGCAAAATCAAGCAGCTTATATGTCTCATGTAAGTATTTCATAGAAAATGTGTGTATTTATTCCTAATAAATCTTCGTTAGAACATTATCACAATAAAAATCTTTCAAGTCAAGTTAATACAAGTTATTATTCTCGTTAAGCATAAAAATGCTGTAAAATCGGCTAACTCAAGGAGTCTTCTAAAAAACCAACAGATTTTTCCCTATAGTCTTTCAACAACTCATGCACTTTATTATAATCTATATCATTCATTACCTTCATAATATCACCTTGATATAGTCTATCTTGAATTCTGAAAGTCCCCAACAAACTATCTATTCTAGAATTACGAGAGCCCTTACTTGTAGTCTTAAATCGATAGAATGTCATGAATTTACGCTTAAACTGGATAGAGAAAGCAGAGCAGTGGAATGAATCTGTCAATACGTAGGCAGCCCCACTAATATACTTCAAGAAATCATTAGGATCAACAGCGTATGGTGCTTCATCACCAAACTGCTCATCACTTGGAACATATTCATCCATATGACGCAAAGTAATAATCTTATAGCCAGTAGCCGCTTTCAACTGTCTTGCAGCCTCTCGTGCCTCCATATTCGTACCCAAGAAATAGCAGAATATATAAGGTTCTGTCTCCTTCACCTTACTATCTTTAATTTCTTCTATCCATTCTTCAGGAGAAAGCAGCATCGTGGGGTCTGCAACTACTGTAGCGGTCTGGTGAGAAAGACTATCTACAATATTCTTACCACTTACCTCACGCACTCCTATTTTATAAAACCTGTCCAAAAAAGCTCCAGTAGCCTTCTTCTGAAATGAAGGAATCACGGACACACCGAAACTTGAGGCATAAGCAACCTTTCGAACACTATCATCTACAAAAAGAAGATTGAAAAACTTTGTTGGCAAACTAAGCGGAGTCCAAACTTGATCACTTCCCACCACAACAGCATCATAATGTTTCGAACCTTCATGCAAAGCCTGGTAACCATGATAGTCCTTAAAAAGCGGAATAAGTTTACGTTCCTTATAAGCCTCCACAGCGTCAGTACGAACTATTATGTTAGCAGCATATTCTGCATTATTCTTCAAATCATTTTTGCCTTTAAATCTGCCAAACACAATTTTACTACCTCCACATCTAACGGCATTAATCATCCAAGCCACTTTATCCATTAATGAAAGTTGCTTAACATAGTTGATTACCTCTACATCATACCCCAGAACTTGTAACTTCTTTATTAAAGCATAACCTACAAGAGAGGTACCATAATTTGTATGTCCTTTGCGATACGCAATGACACAACCTATTTTATTAATAGCCATATTTTACTTTAAACCTAGAATCATATTTACATATTTATTATCAATCCTATGTCCCATCTTAGAAATAAGAACAGGAACATATAGCCCCAACAATACACTTACAATCAACAGAATAGGCTGCATCCAATCAGCCGTAAACTTCTTCATTAAAAAAAGTTCAACAAACATCTGTGGATAAATACCTAAAAGAAAAATTTGGAAAGAATAATCTCTGAAAGAGCCTAATAACTTTGGATATTTCATCGAAAAATACTTTGATAGCCAAATAAATCCACCAATGCCTACAAATGCAACTATTACAGTTAATTCCTTTCGATAGCAGCAAATTCCGATATATAACAAAGTCAAAATTAGCCCCCCCGAAATACCATTAAGTCGATTAACTAAATCAAACTTAAAAAAGAGCATTCCAACATAGAAGAAAACGAAATATCTAATGGCTCCTTGCCAGTTAAACAAACCGCCTCCTATATAAGAATTGAAAATACAAGGCATCAGCATAGCCACCATAAGAACCAACAAACATATGTTTCTTTTATAAATTGTTTTCTTATAAATAGGGAACGCAAACATTATTAATAACAAAGCAGCCACGAACCACATTTCCTTCATTCCACTATTCATCGGATAAACAAACCCTTCCAAAAAGTCAGGCAAGGATAAACTAACGCCATGCTTCACTTTATTTGCCAATGCAACTTTTAATCCATATGCAAAAGTTATAAAGAAAACATATGGAATACCCAGACGCTTAAGTTTATCTATAGCTACATCTTTCCATTGCCAGTCTTTCTTGAGACGAGTCATATAGAAGAGTCCACCACTAATGAACATAAACAAAGGCATATGAACACCATAGCAGAAATCCATACACCACTTATTTTCCGTCCAAATAGAACAATGCCCTAATACTACCAAAAACATAGCCCATCCCTGAAGAATAGATATCCAATTGATTTTATTTGTTGCCATTTATTTTATTTTTGGTAAGATGAACCATAAAGTTTTATGATTTCCAATAAATTGTTTTGTTCTCATGACCAGATAACGCAAAAATATTTTTGCATTAATATTTGCTTGATATTCAGAATCATATAAAGGAGCTGCAAACTTAAAGCGTTTCTGCAACAAAACAAATGAAGCATTGCGTGTTTTCTTAGCCTTCGCCATATGTCTCTTATGAAGCATTTGTTCTGCAGAGATTTCATTCAGCTGTAAAGCTCCAGACTTTTCAGCTTCATTTAACAGATTTAGCCAGTTCTTATCTCTAACGATTATACCACTTATACCAGTTCCTGTCTTTTTAACATCTTCAATATGAATATCTCCAAAATTAATGTCTGCCAATTCACCAAACATATCCACACAGAGCAGACAGCGCTTAGGGTAGAACGTACCCTTAAGAGGCATATTATATCTGGTATATTCCTTGAAAAAATCGAATTCCTTTCCTTTTGCGACCATACCTGTAGGACTTCCTTCTCGATATGCTAAATATTTCAGATCATCAACATTTCCCCCACATTGTTTCAGGATATACTCCGTATAATTGAATGTTTGACTGCCAGAACAAAACAAAGAGAACAAACCAGCAATTTTCTCCTTCAATCGTTTATCAACAGCCATCAATTTTCTAAGACCATGTATATGGCAAGGAAGACCGACAACAACATATCTGCTGCCATCAGAATTTTTGATAGCAGAAACCACTCCATGCAACGATACAGGAGAATACTTGCTGCCTTTAGCTGTGAGTACTTCCTCCTTTGTCTTAGCAACAACAGTCTGCACCTTCAACTGAGCATCTTTATCGAACTTTGTAACTACAGCCCCATCTATCTTGTGATTCTCTAATAACCAGATTAGGAATTGAGAAACCATGCCACCCGAAGCAGCCTGCTCACGCAAACCAGTGTCTGTACTAAACCCTGTAAAACATTTCAGATAATTTCCAATCAAGTTGTCATGAAACGTATTACAATACAATTGATTGGCTTGTTCTATCAGATTAACACCTAGTCCTGGGCAAATATCATGACAACGATGACATCCCTTATCATTTTTACAAAGAGAATTTTCCACAAGAGGAATAAAACGACCTCCCTTCACGTCCACATGTATGGCATGTGAAGGGCATGCGCCTTCACAAATGCCACAGCCTGTACAAAGTGAGTGATTTACGGTATAAGAAATATTAGGAATTCTCATTTTATTTTCTCAATATTTTTAAAGAAATAATAAGT
>OHSB01000011.1_pt1 | contig 42861 bp, 39 predicted proteins | sample 1578591 | NCBI WGS metagenome assembly OHSB01 (sample SAMEA3879508, study PRJEB24766) | human gut metagenome | biome: human-associated habitat; feature: feces | place: USA | collected 1985/1987 | reverse complement strand
CCTAATGTTGAAACAACACTCACATTAAATGCTGATGGTACCTATTTGTTGATACAGTCATACAATGAAAAGCAGAACGAGCGGGAAAAGTTAAAAGGTACCTTCCAAGTACTTGATAACAATGTCCTGATGCTTGTGCATCCTTCAAGCGGTGACAATATATTTTATAAGGTGAGGGAGGATAAAAGTGTTGTTTTGCTGGATTCGTTTGGTAATGAACCCAAAAATGAGGATAGGAAGAATTATACACTGAGAAAGAAATAATGAAGTGCAAATTAACTGTGTTAAACTATAATGGTTATAGTTTGACACAGTTTGTATTACACTGTCTGAATTTGCGCTCATCCATGCCGAACTCGTTATATCCATCATTCATCACATGGCATCCATATATTCTCTAAGACTTAAATCTTCCTTCATTCCATATCTACCAAAAAGTCCATATTCAACACCATAAATTTTATTATTAACTATTTGTACAAAAACTGCATTGAATTCACATTTTAATATAAAATTTGATTCATCTCTAAGTCGTGAATGATATTTGATTGCTTCGGTATTTATAAATATACACACGTTAGACTTATCGGCATAGTCTAATACCCTTTTATCCCATAATCCAATTTTTTTTAATAGTTCATCCAAGGAATCACCTACAAATAAATTTTTATTAGGATTTACAATGTTATTCCTAACAATTCCTCGAGATAAGTTATATTTTGGGGAGGTAATGGAATTTCTTTCGTATATTAAGGTATCCCCTTCTGCAACAACATATGCACGGAATGGAATATCAGTGCAGTATACGATGCTTGCCTGGCTAAAATCTTGAGCAAGCCTCTCCTTTGTCGTTGAATATAAAGGGGTGTCAAACAATAACTCACTATCTGTAACGATGATTAGCGTGTCATTTACTTTTATACACAAATAATTTTTATTCGGATTATTAAACATAGACCACAATCGAACTCCGCGATAGATAGTATTTTCCCTTGCAAAATTTGTCGATATTGAATCTAACATATCAATATGATGTTTTGTTCCATATATCGCATTAAATCGTGAACATAATTGTGTTATGCAACAAACCATAGCTATCACTAATATAAACTTATTCATAGTTGTAAAATTACCTATTATTAAAATAAATCCACTTGCCACATTGTACACAATATGGCAAATGGATTGAATATTATTTAGTTCTTGATTTGAGAATTAATTTATGTGAAATCGAAGTATCAAATCCTGAACAGTTCGGATTTTGTTTATTCAGAGGTGGAGTATTGTACATCTTATCTATTGCATAAACATTATTGTTCGTCTCTAAATATTCCAAGCCAAATGATACTAAATTTATCATTTCTTTTTCAGTATTTTCTAAATCTCTTTTATTAAAAATAATAAATCGGTCTTGTCTATCATATTGTAATTGCCATTTTGAATCCTCAGTATATGTTCCATCATAAATTTTTCTCAACAGCAAGAGATTTATAAATGCTGTGTAATTTAAATGAAAACCATTGGCTTCGCAAATAGAATGAATCATTTTATTTTTTATTTGCACATATGGAAATAGATGAATTTCATCGCCCCATGAGTTATAATCAAAAGAAAATTGACTCTCATTATTTTCGTCATTCTTCTTTAGACAAAATTTCGTCTTATTTACTTTGAACCCATGGTTCAAGACACATGGGCTCAAAGTTGTTAATAATTCGTTTTTTATTTCAGATATTTTCATAATTCTTCCACATTAACATGAGAAACTTTAGTTTTTGTTGAGCTTGCATTTATTTTAGTCCCTTTTATACCAAGTCTCTCTGCTTTATTACCAACAAAAGTAACCGATTGATTTTTTTCGAAAAAGCGTATTTGTTGTGCACTGAGTTTAGCATGCCCAGATTTTGTTTCATTTACAAGAACTACTTTTCCGTTTTTTACAACAACATTGTCAAAAACGACTTTTGACCCATCTGAGAATCTTGCAGTAATTTGTTCACCAACAGTTGCTTTTTTACCGAAATATTTTTATTATCTGTCATATTTATATTCATTTTCAAAATCACAAATTGTGACCTTAAACGTGTTGTTACTTATTATTGTATGCAAAGGTAGTGCTTTTAGCCTTTAAGCCACTATTGCACAACCCCTTTCTTTGAAAAGAACGTAAAATCAATAGTATTATTGCGATGGCAAGTGGTGGTGCTGAGTTGTTTCAACATCTGCATTCTTGTATAAACTTTGTTAAAGGACAGCTCTCCAGCGTACACCCTATCCGTAACCTTGTGTTTTTTATGTTTTTGTCAAAACTCATAATTCCTAATTCCTAACTCTTCGGCGGTTCCGCCGAAGACAATATTTGCATTTCTGATGCTCAAAACTATGAGCTGAGCGCACGAAGAAATCTTTGGTGCGAAATTCTTGAGTTTTGAGCGTTTAGAGCTATAGCGTTAATACACAGTGTGTTATGAGGTTTTCTAACGATACACTATAAAATCAGACTCGCAAACGAGCCACTTTTTCTCTGCTATAGAGCCACTTTTACACTCCAATACAGTCGCTGTTGGCATACAATAAAGCCTCTTTTACACTTTGATAGTGGCACTATCGGGCTGTAAAAGAGGCTTTATTGTTAAGTGTGGGTGCTGTTTTCGCAGCAAAACACCATAAAAACAGCAAACTGGAACTCTATAATCAATTTTAATTTTGTAACATATTTTTACTCTTTGTACGATATTTGCATGGCAAGACATGAAGACGTGTTTTTTAGACAAGAAGACATGAAGTACATATTTTTTGATAAGAAGACAAAACAGAGATTATTGCAAGATAAATCCGTAAAAACTTGGATTATATAAGATAATATCGTAAATTCGTAGCAAAATGGAAAGACGATGACAACGACAAACGATTATATTAGTATACTTCGCAAATACAGCGAATTGCCGCATGGTATTTCAAGCTGATAACATTCCTGATAATCAGATAATATGCTTTATTTATGACAAAGAAAGAAGCCCTTCAATTATTTGAAGAAAAGAAGATACGTTCCGTATGGGACGACAAAGAAGAGAAATGGTATTTCTCTATAGTGGATGTTTGTGCGGTGTTGACCGAAAGCAAAGACCCTACAGCATATTGGAGGAAGTTAAAACAAAGACTGAAACAAGAAGGAAATGAAACCGTGACAAATTGTCACGGTTTGAAATTGCGTGCAGCCGACGGCAAGCTCCGCCTGACGGACGTAGCTGATACAGAGCAACTGTTTCGTCTTATACAGTCCGTTCCTTCTCCCAAAGCAGAGCCTTTCAAGCTGTGGATGGCACAAGTGGCGAGCACACGATTGGAGCAGATGCAAGACCCGGAGAAAAGCATCGACCAGGCTGTGATAGATTATAAGCGATTGGGATATTCTGACGCATGGATAAATCAGCGCATCAAGTCTATTGAGATAAGAAAAGAACTAACAGACGAATGGGCAAGAACAGGCGTTCAGCAAGGCATGCAGTATGCATCTCTTACCGACATCATCACTCGTGAATGGAGCGGAATGAGCACCAAGCAATACAAACAATTCAAGGGTCTGAAGAAAGAAAGTCTTCGCGACAATATGACAAATATGGAGATTGCGCTCAATATGCTCGCCGAGGCCTCTGCCACAGAACTGTCTAAACAGCGCAATCCTCAAGGCTTTAACCAGCAGAAGCGTGTGGCTAAGGATGGTGGCAGTGTGGCAAAAGCCGCCCGCACTCAATTGGAATCAAAACTCGGTCACAAGGTTATTTCGCCAGCCAAGGCAAGCGATTATTTGCCCCCTGTTGAAAATGATAATATAATAGAGGAGCAATGATAGTATTTTTTACGGCAAAACCTCTATTATTTCGCTGATATTTGTTACTTTTGTATATCTTTATAATCATATAAACAAAATCAATAAATATGAAACCAACACTTTTCCTCCTCGCAGCAGGAATGGGCAGCCGTTACGGCGGCCTCAAGCAGCTGGACGAGCTCGGCCCTCACGGCGAGACCATCATGGACTACAGCATCTACGACGCCATCAACGCTGGCTTTGGCAAGCTGGTCTTCGTAATCCGCAAGGACTTTGAGGACGACTTCCGTCGTATCGTACTCTCTAAGTATGAGGGTCACATCCCGTGCGAACTGGTGTTCCAGAGCATCGACGCTCTCCCCGAAGGATTCACATGCCCGGAGGGACGCACAAAGCCTTGGGGTACGAACCACGCTCTCATGATGGGCGCCAAGGTAATCAACGAGCCTTTCGCCGTGCTCAACTGCGACGACTTCTACGATCGTGACGCATTCCGCGTGATGGGCAAGTGGCTCAGCGAGCTGCCTGAGGGTTCAACCGGCAAGTATGCCATGGTTGGATTCCGCGTCGGCAACACGCTTTCTGAGAGCGGCACAGTAAGCCGTGGCATATGCGAGAACGACGAGCACCACCACCTTACTTCTGTCGTGGAGCGCACCAAGATTCAGCGCTTCGACGGCGTGGTGAAGTATCTGGCTGACGACGGCGAGACATGGGTGGCTATACCTGACACCACTCCGGTATCTATGAACTTCTGGGGCTTCACTCCTGACTACTTCCAGCACAGCGAGGCTTACTTCAAGGAGTTCCTCTCTGACCCGAAGAACATGGAGAACCTCAAGAGCGAGTTCTTCATCCCATTGATGGTGGACAAGCTCATCCACGACGGCACTGCTACATGCGAGGTGCTCGACACCACAAGCAAGTGGTTCGGCGTGACATATCCTGAGGATCGTCCGGACGTAGTGGCTAAGTTCCAGAAACTTGCCGACGACGGTGTTTATCCTGAGAAGATGTTCTAAAAACGAATAAGAAATTAAAGCAAAACAGGCTGTTACTTCGCAAATAGTAACAGCCTGTTTTGCTTTGTTTGTATAAGGGGAGGGTCAGAATGGATAGCCGATGGCGAAGTGCAGACTTTGCGAGTCGCCGAAGCTTGGCATATTATAGAAACCGCTCTTGTAGGGAAGGTGCAGACCGATGCCCCAGTCGAGACGCAGCACGAAGAAGTCGAGGTCGTAACGCACGCCGATGCCCGTACCTAACGCCGTTTCCTTGAATATGTTCTTTATGTTAAACTTCGATCCTGCACGATAGCCGTCGTCACGCATCGCCCACACGTTGCCGGCATCGAGGAAGACGGCTCCGTAGAGATTGCCGAAGATGCGCGGACGAAACTCCACGTTGGCTTGCAGCTTTATGTCGCCCGTCTGGTCCAGGTAGGAAAGGCGTGACTGATTGGTGTAATAGCGGCCCGGTCCGATGCTGCGCACATTGAAGGCACGGATGCTGTTGGCACCGCCCACATAGAACTGTTCGCTGTAAGGCGAACTCTGGGAGTTGCCGTACGACCAGATGATGCCGCCATTGATGTGCGCCACGAGCTGGGCGTGGTCTGCCACCTGCCATGTCTTGCGCAGGTCAGTCTCTATCTTCACGAACTGTGCGTAGGGATTCTTAAACATGTTCTTGCCCTTCTCGCTCCACTTACGTCCCGCAGCCATATAGCCAAGGGAGAGGATGTTGGACGCCTCGCTGACCGTGGTCTGCCAATAGATGGGATTGCGGTATGACGAGGGCGACTGGAACGTGAACGTATAGCGCATCTTGGGCACGAACTGGTCTGCCATCGACACGGTGAGGTACGGACTCTGCTTCAGGATTTCCTTGAAGGCGTCGGTCTGGTCACGCATATACTCATACTGGAGGATGAGCGGCGAGAACTGGTGCATCGTCGTGGCGTTGGGCTGGACGGTGTAGGTAAGCTCGCCGGAGACGATATGACGCTTGAAGAAGCCGGAACGGTTGAGCACATTGCTGGAAGCCTTGAAGAGGGTGTTGGGGGTGGAATAGTACGGCTTGACCACTTTGCCCTGACGGCGACGCTTGTGACGCATCTTGCTAAGGAAGCGGTCGATGAACAGCAGACGCGGTATCTCTACGTTTACGTCGGCACCATACTCGTACGAATTAAACTTTGAGCTGGTGCCGTCGGCACGGTGCCCGGTCTGCCATTCGTAAGATCCATTCAGGTTTACGGACAACTTCTCGCCTCCTCGGAAGGCATTGCGCTTGGTAAGACCGAGGATGACGCCCGGTCCGACGCGTCCCGTGGTCTTGCCCACGACGTTGGTTTCGAGGTAGATGTCATAGGGTTTGTCGAAGACGCAGTTGATGGTCATATCGAGGGTGTCGCAGGTGGGGGTGGTGTCGCGCGGCGCAAAGGAGAGGTCGACTCGTGAGAAGAGTCCCTTTGCGGTGAGCGTATTGATGGACTGCTGGTAATTGGCGTAGCTGTAGAGCTGGCGCGGACGCAGTTTGAGGTCGCGTGTGATGGCGGAGCGGCGTATGGGCGGACGCTTGCCGGAATAGATCATCGTGTAGTTGCGGCGGCGCACGGTGTCAGTAAGCTCCTGCATGGCAGAGCGGCGCATCTCTAAGTTGATGCGTCCCACATACCACTGGCGCGACACGAGCGACGGCAGGCTGTCGGCGTAATGGAGGCGGAGCTGTGCCTTACCCGGCTCGGCGATGGTGTCGGCAAGGTAAGTGGCATAGTCGGGCTGATAATAGAAGTAGCCGTTATTGCGGAGCAACGTCGACACACGGGTGCGCTCGGCGTCAAGGGTGGAGACGTCGAAGGGCGAACCGTTCCTGACCAGCGCCTCGGTACGGGTGGAGTCGATAAGCGCCTGCGCCGTCTTTGGGAAATTGACGTAGTCGAGCGTGTCAATGGTATGCAGCTCGCCGAGATTGACGGTGTAAGCCACCTTCGCCTTCTTGGGATTGTTCTGCGTGAGGACGTCATAGCCTACGTAGCCGCTGAAATAGCCGTGCGAACGCAGCAGTTCGGTGGCCACCTGTGCACGAAGCCTCGGATTGACGCCACTCATAAGCACCGGAGCCTTGCCGAACGTCTTTCTCACCCACTTGGAGAAGCGTGTGTCCGAATCGTAGAAGGCATTATATATCCACAGGCGGTATGGCAGCAGACGTATGGAACTGCTGCCGAAGAAGGCGCCGTTGGGTTCGGTGGCAAGGGCTGCCTCCACCTCCTCACGTGTGGCATTGAAGTGGTCGGATGGTTCATAGTCGACATACTTGGTGGTCTTGAGTCCGATGAACAGCTGGTCGTCCTCCGGCACCGAGGTGGTGGTGGAGCAGGCTGCAAGGAGCGCAAGCGCGAGTATGACAAATATATACTTGTATGGTTTCATCGTCTTTCCTTATTATTATTTTACTTCTGTGGCAGGTCGTTTCTGCTTTGTGGTGTCGACGGGGAACATGTCGATGATGCTCTTCTCCTTCTTGAAGCGGAAGATGTCCTTGAAGTGCTGGAGCTTGCGGCGCCACATAAAACCAGCGCCGAACTGCTCTACGTAGCCCTCGAGCCAGTCATAGGAGTCGCGGTCGTAGAAGAACTTCAGATACTTGTTTGAGTTAGCCGAGAGGCGATACTCGAAGGTGACGTTGTCGAAGAACGTCTCGTTCTGGTTCTCCACCTCTGCTCCACTCGACACCTTGCCGCCGATGACGATGCGCAGACGGTTGTTCCAGAATCGCTTGGCGAACTTGAAGGAATAGTCTGTATGCATCTGACCGGATCCGAGCATGGTGTTGTCCATGCCGAAGGAGAGGTCGAGGGTGCGCAGGGCGTTGCCCGATATGGCATTGATCTGCGAGTTGAGGAAGGCACTGAGGGCACTGTTCACGGAGAGTGAGTTGGGATTGCCGTCGGAGAGATACATGCCCGTGGTGAGCATCGTCACGGCTATCTTTCCGCGGTTCTCCGCCGACATGGTCATCAGCTCATTGTGAATCTGCTGGTCGTCAGGAGCGTCTATGATAAACTGTAGACCCATATCGTTAAGCGTCTTCGTGAGTTCCACGCCACACTCGAACGCCACGCTACGTCCTGATCCTCCGTCCGTTGTGACCGTGGCCTTCGTGCTCTCCGTGGCGGTGATGTTAAGGCGCGGGTTCATCGGGTCGCCGAAGAACTCAACGTATCCTCCCTCATTGATGTTGAACGTCTTGAGCGGGATGACGGGCAGCGAATACTTCATCTCGCCGCTGCCTATCGTATAGCGTCCGTAAAGGCTCAGCCCGTCGGAAGCGTCGTAGAGCATGCGCAGGTCGCCGCCACCGATGATGTCAACGTAGTTAGACTTGTCGGTGTTAAGCGCACAGAGCACGTGTGCTCCTTCGTCGATGCTGACGGTGAGGTCCATATTGAGTCCGTTGATAGGCGGACGCTGCACGGTGGTCTGCTCCGGTCGGCGGAAGTCGACGAACGTGACAAGTCCTTCGAGGCGGTTGTCCGAAGAGAGTGGCGAGTCGCGCAGGATGTACGTGATATCCGTAGAGCCGAGCACGTCCAGACGACCTCGCATACGCAGGGCGTCAAGCCGACCGTTGACGGCTCCGAGGAAGTTGACGTAAGCCTTGCCGTAAGCCTCGCTTCGTGCCGTCTCCTTCGAGTCGATGAGGAGGTAGTTGGAAGCACGCATGCGCAGATTGAGTCGCATGGCGTCCATGTCGGCAAAGTCGAATGATCCGTATAGGGTGAGCGGGCTGCCGTTGGTGGCGAACATCTGGAAATTCTCGAACTGCAGATGGCTGTCGGTGATGGTGACGGGATCGTCGCAGAGCCTCATCTGAACGCCGTAAGGTTCGCTGACAACGTAGGCAGAATCGAAGAACACCTCACCGTTGACTTGCGGACGGGAGAGCGTTCCCTTTATGGTGACGTTGCCCTGGGCATATCCCTTGAAACCGATAATGCGATCGGGGATGAATCCGTTCATGAGATTGAGCGGCGTGCGCGACATATCCATGTGAGCGTTGAGCATTCCCTCACCACGCGAGTCGTACGTGCCATTGAGCGTACACACCTCGTTGCCATCCATGGAGAGCGTGCCGTCAACATAGTGTTCGAGGCCGCCGTCCTTAGGCATATACACGAACTCGGACGAGATGTTGCCTATAGGACAGCCCTCGTATGACATCTTCGCCACGCTGACGGAAGACGATACGGTGAAGTCGCCGCCGGGATTGTTGACGACGTGGAAGTCGCCGTTCATCACTCCGGAGATGTTCGGGGCGTAGGGCACGACGGACAGCACCTTGGCAAGATCGAAGCGGGTCAGACCCACGGTGATGTCCTGAAGGGCTTCAGTGCTGTCGTTGGAATAAATCTTCACACCCATGCCGTCGTCGGCACTCAGCTTCATGTCGGCAGACAGGCGTTGGTCGTCGCCGAAGAAGATATAGTTGCCCTTGTTAACCTTAAATTCCTTATATCCGAGCACGGGGTCGATGCCGCCGAGCGTTAGGCGTACGCCGTTATGCTCCATCTGCGCTCTGAGTCCTAAAGCCACGCCGAGTCGGTTGCGGGCGTCGAAGACACGCGTGCCGAGATAGAGCGACTGCTCGTAGAAGGCTCCACGGAAGCGGGCATCGAATACAAACTGCGGATTATTGCGGTTATTGCGCACCTGTCCCTCGAACAGGGTCTTCACGGAATCGGAACTGAAAGAGAGGCGGACGGTGTCGAGCTGTATGCCGGAGGCTATCAACGAGTCGAGACGGACGGAACCGTTGATGCCACGCTGGGGGGAGAGCGACATGTCGACAAAGGCGTTCTGATAGTCGTAACCGAAATGACGTATGGTACGTGAGAAGACGTTCTCCTTTCCTGCATCCAGATAGAACGAGAGCTGCGGCAGGCGTTCGCGCAGACGCAACTGATTGATATATCGCTCCTTCTGCTGCTTCATGGCTTCGTCGTTGGTGCGTGTAAGACAGTCGATGATGTGCTCTATGGCTCCGTGTCCGTCCATCTTCAAGGCGAAGTCGCCGCAGGTTACGGCGGCATGGGTGGAGTCAGGACGGGTGAAGATGTTCAGCGAAATGCTCTCCGGTCGGTAGGCACGGGCAGAATCGCGCACGACAATGTTGCCGATGACGCCGCGTGCAGAATGGTCGTTCTTAAGATTGCTGTTAAGCTCGACGTCGGCAATGAGCGATGCGGAGAGAGGACGCTTCGTAAGACCTATCTTATAGAAGTCGGCATTGAGGAGGTCGCAGGCAAGCCTTGCGTCCAAGCGACGGTTGCTGATAAGCGTGCGCAGGTCGATGATGCCGTTGAGGAGCGGATTGCGACTGTCGAGGACAGCCTTACCCACACCGTCGCGTACGGTGGCATCGAGCTTCATATTGGAAAGATCGTAACCGGAATAGCTGAAATGGCGTATGCGTCCCTTGGCTTCCATCCACGTACGTCGCGAGAGGAAGTCGAGTCCGGCTCCTTCCGCTGTAAGCTCGCCGGTGAAAGGCTCAACGGCAAGGTCAGGAAGGAAGTTGGCGAGGCGCAATGAGTTGGCGGTCAGGCGTGCACGATAAGCATAGCCCTTCATATCGAAGCGGGCGTCGCCCTTGACGCTGCCTCCACCCTGAGAAGCCGTGAAATCAGCGGCATAGCGCGGGCCGTCCGCATGGAAATTTCCCTTCAGGGATATGCCACGCGGAATGAGGAACGAACGAAAAAGCGAGGGGTCGAGGAGTGCGGTGACGAAGGATATGTCGTCGGTATGGGCATCTGCGGTGATGGCGGCGTGCAGACGCTTGATGTCCGTAAGATTCTGCATCTTTCCGCTTGCCATAAGGGAGAAGGCACCGGGCAACGACACCTTCAGGGCGTCTATCTTCATAGCCTGCATATTGCCGTCAACCGATCCCTCAATGGAGAGAGGCGACGACGGCCACTGCCTAAGAAAATTCTTAGGCATAAAACCAAGGAATAGCTGTAGGTCGGGCTTGCCGAAGGAGCCATACATCTTAGCCTTCAGACGACCGGGATTTTTCTCGGCAAACGTATTAAAGTCGAAGTCGATATTGGCTGACAGGCGCGAATGGGGCGTGCGCAGCAAGAGCGACGGAAGCTTTACGTGGACGGAATCGAGAGACAACGCTCCCGAAATCTCGTTCACCACAAGGCCGCATTTCTCCTTAAAGGCACAGCGGCGCAGCCTCATCTTCAGTCCTGCGTCGGAATAGAAGAGAGAGTCGATGCGCAATGCCAACGGCGAGAGTGCGATATGATTATAGTCGAGTCCGCCTTTCTGCGGACGCTCAAAGTTGTTGTCATAGGCGAAGGATCCTTCACGCCAGTCGAGCGAGCCCACCTGATACTGGTTCTTGGCAAGGTCGACAAGTACGGAGGTAACGTCCGTACGTCCGAGTCCGACAGCCACTTGCAGCGTGTCGCCCGGCATGTGCACCGTGACGTTGGAATGGTCGGCATGCAGCCGTTGGAGGGCTATGCGCCATACGGTTTCGCTCTGCGTGGTGTCTTCGGGGACAGTGTCGCTAAGGCACACGTCAATGTCGGCACGCGAAAGACGCAGCGTGCTGAGCGAAACATCAGAATCGGAAAGCCTTACAGTACTGGGACAGAGGCGCAAGCTCCCCACCCTACCGCGAACACGGGCGGCAGGTACGAACTGTGCCGTATTGATCTTGGCGTCCAGCAGTTCCACGCGCTTCACGTCAACCCGCTTATCGAAGAGCGGCATAAGCTTAACGCCAGCCACAAGAAGGCGGGCATCGGCAATGGTGTCGGTCACGCCCTTGAGCGAGTCGTTAGGCTGTGTGGCAAGGAAGCCGTACACACCAAGGTCGAGCGGGAAACGTAGGCGCACACGTTCCACGCTGACGTTCATGTCCATGGCGTCAGAAGCATAGGCTGCCACCTGCTTTACAGCCCAGTTCTGCACGGCGGGCACGTATAGCAGTATGGAGAGTATGAGAAGAAGGGTTGGCGGCAAGGCTATTAGCGCCGCTAACACCTTAAGACTTTTCTTTAATACAGGCTTCATCCGATAGTGTTGTTATGATGGGTTTTAAGAGGGGTGCGCTATATTACATAGCGGCAGGGGTCAGCGTGCGAGGTCTTGCCACAGACGGTCGTTGGGCACGGGGGCCTCCACGCAGATGGGTTCTTTCGATACAGGATGAACAAATTCTACGCGGCGCGAGAGCAGCGAGATGCTTCCGTCGGGATTGCTGCGCGGAGCTCCGTACTTCAGGTCGCCCTTTATGGGGCAGCCCATGTGGGCAAGCTGGCAGCGTATCTGGTGATGACGACCGGTGAGGAGAGTCACCTCAAGGAGCATATAGTTGTCCGACTCGGCACGCAGACGGTATTTCAGGATGGCTTTCTTGGCACCCGGGCGCTCCTTGTCGTAAGCATAACTCTTGTTCTGCTTCTCATTGCGGACGAGCCAGCTGGTGAGTGTGCCCTCCTCTGGGATGGAGTGTTTCTTGACAACAGCCCAATAGGTCTTGTGAACGTCGCCCGTGCGGAACATCTCGTTCAGACGCGAAAGGGCTTTGGATGTGCGGGCAAAGACAACGAGTCCGCCTACGGGACGGTCAAGACGATGCACCACACCAAGGAATACGTTGCCCGGCTTAGCGTACTTCACCTTTATGTATTCCTTCACGATGTCGGAGAGCGGCTTGTCACCGGTCTTGTCGCCTTGAACTATCTCGCCACTTGCCTTGTTGACGATGATGATATGATTGTCTTCGTAGACTACTTGCATCTTTAGAGTGTTGTTTGTTAGATATATGTATTTCTTGGGGTGTATGATGTCTTTGGTTGGCGTAATAAGCCAAAACGCCCTGGGAAGGCAAAAGGAAGAGTCGGTCCCGATCCTTGCTTTTGTCCTCTCAGGGCGTATTATCTTAAAAGTTTCCGTTACGGAGCATTACATGTTCATGCCACCGTCAATCTGGATAACCTGACCGCTTACGTAGCTTGACAATTCAGAAGCGAGGAAGAGGCAGACATTGGCGATGTCCTCTGTCTGACCACCGCGACGGAGAGGAATCTTCTTCATCCAGTCCTTGCGGATGTCCTCAGGAAGCTGAGCTGTCATGGCTGTCTCGATGAAGCCGGGAGCTACAGCGTTGGCACGTACGCCCTTAGGACCAAGCTCCTGGGCGATAGACTTGGCGAGAGCGATCATACCTGCCTTAGAAGCGGCATAGTTGCACTGACCAGCGTTGCCGTGTACACCGACTACAGAAGCCATGTTGATGATGGAACCGCTGCGCTGACGAAGCATTACGGGAGCGCAAGCGTGGATGAAGTTGAACGCTGACTTGAGGTTTACGTTCAGAACAGCATCCCACTGAGCCTCGCTCATACGGAGCATAAGGCCGTCCTTGGTGATACCGGCGTTGTTGACGAGGATGTCGATGCTACCGAAGTCAGCATGTATCTGCTTAACGGTCTTCTCTGTCTCCTCGAAATCGGCAGCATTGCCAGCGTAAGCGCGGCATGTTACGCCAAGAGCTTCAATCTCCTTGCGAGTAGCCTCGAGTCCTGCGGCCATTTCGTCGTTGAGGACGAGGTCTGTGAATGCGATATTAGCGCCCTCAGACGCAAATTTCATAGCGACAGCTTTACCAATGCCGCGGGCTGCACCTGTTACGATGGCAGTCTTACCTGTAAGTAATCCCATTTTCTTGTTTATTTAAAAAAAATTAATTATTAATGCGTTTGCCCAAGGCGCCGTACACCACCTTAGCCACAAGAGGCTTGCTCGCCTCCTCTGTCATGCCGTGTCCGAGACGGCCGTAAATGAACGGCACCTCAAGTCCTTTAATACAATAGTGGGTGATGTCAGCGACGAGGTCGATGTCGTCAATGTCGAACTCACCGTCCGCCTTTCCGTCGGCATACACCTTGCGGAATATTGAAATCTCGTCCTCGTCAAACTTCTTGCGCACCTTCTCCACCATCCAGATGTTGCGGAAGAATTCGGCGCGAAGATTGCCGTTGCGCACCACCGTCTCGCGTATCATGCTCAAGTGGGTGTAGATAAGTTCTATAATCTTGTCCTGCGGGCGCATCTTCATAGCCGCCACCTCATCGAGCTTGTCCGAAAGACGCTCAAGCTCCGACTCAATGACAGCCGAATACACGTCCTCCTTCCTGTTAAAGTAAGTATAGAGCGTGCGGCGACCCTTTCCGGATGCCACGGCGATGTCGTTCATCGTGGTGTTGGCAATGCCGTTCTTGGCGAAGAGCTGCCTTGCCACGTCAACGAGTTTTTGTCGAGTCTTTGATATTGACATAACGAATAATGACCTGCGTTTGTTCTTTGTACCTTTATTAATATATATAGTGCTAACTACGTTGCACATAGTTTTTGCTATGTGCAAAATTACTGCAATTAATCCATACGGACAAATAAAAGAGGCGGATTTTACCACTTTAGATAACAAAAACCTGCCTTTTAGCCTATTATTCCTACAACTTAGAACGTCAGGTCCGCCGTTCCTATCTTCTTCCAGGAGAAGGCGGGAAGGAGGTCCGAGGCAGTTATCGGCGCGTCCGTAGCTTGCAATCCTGCGGCACGGGCAAGCATTCCGACTATCTCTTCCGGGGCATAACGCTCACGTAAAGCCGACATATCCAGACTGCGGTCGCGCTTGGAAAGTCGCTGTCCGGCTTCGTTGCAGAGCAGCGGATGATGGATGAAGCGAGGCGAACGGAAGCCAAGCTGACCGGCGAGATAAATCTGCTGCGGCGACGAAAGAAGCAGGTCGCGTCCACGCACCACCTCCGTGACGCCCATCAAGGCATCGTCCACCACCACGGCAAGCTGATAAGCCCATGCCCCGTCCTTGCGACGCACGATGAAGTCGCCACATTGCGAGGTGAGGTCGACGGTCTGCGGTCCGTAATGACCGTCCGTGAACGTCACAATGCCCTCCCCTTCCTCCGGCACTCGCATACGAATGGCGGCAGGTCCACGTCGCGAGTCGGGCGGCAGATTGCGGCACGTGCCCTTATACACCACTCGTCCGTCGCTCTCATGCGGCGCCTGTGTGGCGAGGATGTCGGCACGTGTGCAATAGCAAGGATAAGTCATTCCCTTATCGGCAAGCACCTTCAGATAATGTTCGTAAATGTCGCCACGCTCGCTTTGCCAGAAAGGACCCTCGTCCCACTCCAGTCCGAGCCATCGCAGGTCGTCCATTATCAGTTCTGCATATTCGCGATGCGAACGCTGCGGGTCGATATCCTCAATACGAAGCAGCCACTTTCCGCCCTGCGACTTGGCAGACAGCCATGACAACAACGCCGCAAACACATTACCAAGATGCATGCGTCCAGTTGGCGAAGGAGCAAACCGCCCCCTCACCACATTATCCTCAGCTCTTCCTTCCGAAAGACAAATATCCCCAATCTTACTCATCACATTATTATATATGTATACTTTAGCTCATGCAAAGGTAAGAAGAATCGGAACAAAACTCATAAAAAGCCAAGAAAAAGGGGCGGAAATGCACTTTTTTAAAGTTTTTATAAAAAAAGTAGCCAAAACATTTGGAGGTTTAATAAAAAAGCCATACCTTTGCACTCGCAATTCAGCAATGACATCACAACAACATTCTGAATAACGCAAATGGTTAATATCGCGGAGTGGAGCAGTTGGTAGCTCGCCAGGCTCATAACCTGGAGGTCGCATGTTCGAGTCCTGCCTCCGCAACAAGACAAGGTCGAGATCCTTTATAACATAAGGATTTCGACCTCTTTTCGTTATCGGGCGTTGCGAAGTCTCGGACAGTAGCTCGGACGCTTATTATTAATAACATTGGTTGTCGCCAGACAAACAATGTAAAAAAATGTGCAAATCCGCCAAAAAACCACGATCAGCAAGAGATATAATAGGTTATACCCTCCCACGGCTACATATGACAAAAAACTGGTATGTAGACTTTTTCGCATACGACCCGACAATTGACGGGCTGAAGCGAAAGAAATACATGCTTGACAGATACCAGAAGAAGGAGCGCAAGCACTTAGCCTCAGTGCTGATCAACAACCTCACGCAGCAGCTGATGGCTGGCTGGAACCCGTTTCTCAATAATGACAAAGCTCGTAGCTACACGCTATGGGAGACTATCGTCAACCGTTACACCGACTATGTCAATGTATCAGCAAGCAAAGGTCTGCTCAAGAGCAAGACAGCGACGGATTATCTCAGTAGATTGTCAGGTCTTTTAGCCTACTTGGATGAGTCAAAGGCCTCTATTAAGTATGTATACCAATTTAACAAGACTCTCGTAGTTGATTTTTTAGACTATATTGTTTTTGACAAGGAGCGGTCAGCCAAGACGCGCAACAACTATCGCACATGGCTCTCAACCTTTTGCACATGGCTCGTTGACCGTCAATACATCACCGCAAACTTTATAGAGGAGATAAAAACGATGAAGGAGGAAGAGAAGTATCGTGACAACATGAAACACGAGGACCTGAACAAGCTGAAGGAATACACGCAAGAGAAAAAGCCTGCTTTTTATCTTGCGTGCATGATGGAGTATTACACATTTATCAGACCTGAGGAGCTGCGCCACATCCGCATCGGCTACATATCTATCAAAGACCAGTGCATAACAATACCGGCAGAGGTGTCTAAAAATCGAAAAGAGCAGCCTGTCGCCATTAACGACAAGCTGCTGAAGGTGATGATTGACCAGGGCGTTTTCAGTCACCCGTCCTCTGACTATCTGTTCGGCAAAGACCTCACGCCCGGAGCGGAACCGTTAGCGGTCAACCGCATAAGGCAAGAGTGGGCCCGTGTGCGGAAAGCCCTGAAATTTCCGCACACATACCAGTTCTACAGTCTCAAGGATAGCGGCATACGTGACCTCGCTAACGCTGAAGGCATCGTCGTAGCACGAGACCAGGCACGCCACACCGACATATCAGTAACTAACAAATATCTAAAGAGCGCAAAGGTCGCAAACGAAGCGACAAAGCACTTTAAGGGCGAGCTATAACATCTCGTAGAAGTAGCCGGTCTTAAGTTTACCGATGCCGTCGTTGGACACGTCCATTTCTATCTTCTGACAAACAAATCTGCGGTTGTGGAAGATGTATATCTTAGAAGGGTCTGGTATGTCATCGGTAACGAACTTGACGCAATAGAGGTTGTGTGTGTCTATCTCGACGTTAACATTATTGTTATAAGGCATCCGCTCAAGAGATAGCGACACATCCTCGCCAACACCCGTCAGCTTAGGGTACATTCTACTATCTGTCAGACAAATAGGATATCTTGTATAAGTATTGTCATTGCCAAACGTACCACCTCGTACAACCTTATCGTTCTCAAGATCACGCACCCAATCACCACTAAACATCAACCTAATCTTTTCGTCAGCATCCTCCTCGTTAGAGCTAATGTCAGCGCCCTGCATAGCATCCTGCACAGACACGTAATAGTCGCCGTCATCGTCAACAGTCATGTTATCGAGCGATGTGTCCTTGTCATTCGACATAGACGGCATACAAACTATTTTGTTAGGTATGCGGTCGGTAAACGGCAAGAGCATTTTGCTATGTATGCGTTTACGCTGACTCATTGCCACCGGAATCATTTTAAGGTCAACAACATTATCACTCTCTTTTTCGCGCATTATCGGATTAAACAAACCGCATAATGTGCGCTGTTCTGTCTCGTCCTTTGACTCCGGATTGCCATCCTTCGGCAGCATAGCCCATATATAATATGTGTAACCGACCTTGAATATTGTACTCCGGCGCTCTTTGACCGTCATAGCACTCGCCGCGTCTGTCATAGCATCAGCATTATCATAAGTCAGCACTGGATATTGTTTGAGCACTGACAACGGGATAAACTCACGCCAATCACGCTCCGTAGAGTCGTCGAAGTCGTATTCGACGTTTGAGGTGGCGAGATTTGACAAGCCGTCCTCGTCATATTCGGCAGAATACTCATCAAGGCAGTCATAACTAACCGCCTCGTTGTCAGTAAGCTCATTAGTAGCGATGATGCTGACAGTCATCGCCACGTCATCAAAAACAAACGAGGCATTAAACAGCTTACGAAACTCCTCAATAAACGTATATACAGACCAATGCGGTAGTGCATGCTTTATAAGGCATGAGCGACGGGCGGAAGCGATGTAGAGACGTCGCCATGGGGCGCAGTCATAGTCATTACGTATGACGGTATAGCCCTCACTATTGAGGATATATTTTAGCACGTACAGCAGATTCGGCTGTACTGCGAGCATACGCATAAACGGCACAGTACCACCCGGGAGCGTGTAACCATTAAGCTTTATCTTATCAAACGTTGCAGCAGCTAAATAGTTGGACATGCAATCATGCGTCTCATCGTAGATAGGATAAAACAAAGCGACACCCGGCTGACCTACATTGACGCCGTTAGTGAGGTCAACAAGCACCATAGACGGTTTTGTACTGCAGTCTATACTCGTAACACCCATCTGTGCGTAGCGCACCGCATCAATACCAGATGTTATTTTAACATCAGGATAATCAATATCGTCAATAAAATGCTGCTCAAAATTGGAGTTGTATTTAATACGTGACTTACCGCCAACAATCTGCAGCTTAACTGCAGATTCGCTGACGGATGTCACTGTACCCTTGCCGCTGACAAACAGACGATTGTCAGCAAACAGCTTACAATCGTCAAAGGCGGTCGTCGGTTTGTGCACGTCAAAACGATGCACGTTGCCGAATATAACTTGATTAGCGTGTATCGACATCGGGAACGATATATCATAGGTATATGACCCTGAATCCTCGATGTACTGATTAGCATATGTAACCTTAATCTTGTCGGTCGAGGATGGTACGGCTATCTTGCCGTTAACGGTACAATGTATCATATTTATGTACGAGATTTGAGTTTATTGTAATCATCGAGGTTCTTAGCCACGCCAGTCGGGCCGTCGATATAAACCTTAGCATCGATGCCGGCAGCGAGTATGAGCGACAAGCGGTCGATGACATCACGTGCCTCGCCGAGAGTGGCGTTAAGCACCGAGTTGTCAGTATTGACCGTCACAGTGGGGGCAGAGACCACCGTCGCCCCACCTTGACCGAGAGACCGAGAGATATCAGCAGCAGTAAGAGATGACACCGTATTATTGCGCTGCGCCTCGTCTATAAGCCGGAGCGCCGGGATGATGTTGCTATTGTTTACCGCATGATGGTTAGCAACAAACTCGCCCTCATGAACGACACCAGCCTCTCTGCGGTAGCTTCGACCACCCGTAAAGCCACCCTCATAATAGCCAGCCTCTTGCGCTTGCTGTTGTTTTTTGATTGTAGCAATCTGGATGGCACCCGCAGCTGCAGCAATGCCCGCCGCAATGGGAGCAAGCACCATGTTAGCGGGATAAGGCACGCCCTGCATAGCAGAGCTATATGCGGCGATGGCAGATATAGCGGTCTGAGCAATAGCTTGCGCGACCTGCATAGCAGCCTGTTTGCGGGCATACTTTGTCTTTATCTTAGCCACCTCTTTCTCCTTCTTCTCCTCGAGCTTTTTTGTCTTAGCGGTATTGTTACCCGCCGCCTCGATGAGCTTCTCATATTTTTTCTCTGTGACCGTCACCTCGTAGTCGGATTGTGCTGAGTAATACGAGGACATAGCGCTCATCAGCGGCGAAACTGCGTCCATAGCCGCCTGAAATTTAGCGACAAGACCATTGCACATGGCACCAGTCGCCTCACCCATAGCAGCCATCGCCTCCTGATGAGAGATCACACCCTCCTGCTCCATAGACTTGATATTGGCCAGCGTAGACTTGTAAATATCAAAATCAGCGGTAATAAAGTCAGTAACGCCCGTGCCCTCAGGATGCTCATCAGACCAGGACGCTTGCGCCTTATTTGACGCAGTTTTGTAAGCAGAGTGAGCGTTACTTTTAAACTGCTCATTTTTTGAGTTGTGTAAGCTCTGCTCAGACTCTTGCTCAGCATATCGGAGTTTTATCTTCTTCATCATCTCCTGATACTCTATATCCTTCAGCAACCCTTTTTCATGCAGGAGGTCGAGACCCTTGAGCGTTATGCGCTCCTGCTCTCTGACATCCTTAGCAGCCCACTCCTCTTTGTATCGCTCAAGTAAATCGTTATAACGCTGAGTACGGTCAAGCTCTTGTTCTCGCTGACGTTGACTAATCTCAGCCTCGATATCGAGCCACTCCTGCGAGTCCTTTTTATAAAGCGACTGACGTTTTTTGAGCATGTCAATATCATTATTATACATAGCCTCGGCAAGAGCGATATCGTCATGATAGAGATCATTGTTGATGTCCTTTTTCTCATACGCGAGCTGGAGGTTAATTGCCTTGATGGCATGCTCACGCTGAATCTCATCCTCATCGTAGCGGAGTTTTTGCTGCTGATATTGCTGCTCAAGCTCTGTCTTTTTCCTCATCATGGCTTGAGCCTCGTCAGCGTCCTTGCCATACAGCTTTATTTGCTCATCGAGACCTTTCTGCTTAATATCATACTGTTGACTCATAAAATCCTTGTATGAGAGATTTTCGTCAGCGTATCTGCGGTAGTTCTCAACAAGCTCAGCATCGGTGATGGCTTGTTGAGCCTTGACAGCAGCTTTAAGGTCTTTATTTTTCTGCGCCTCTTGACGCTTATGCTCTGCCTCTGCCTTACGAGCAGCCACCGCAGCCTTGCGAGCCTCCGCTTGCTCAGCTTTTCTTTCAGCTTCAGACTTGTAATCCTCGCTCGCTGTAGAGTTACAACCCTTGCCACCGGCAAGAGCCTCGTTAGCCTTGCGCACCTTTTGCAAGCTCTCGGCTTGCTGCTTTTGTACCTCTTGATATTTTTTGAGCCACTCATTTTGCTTGTTCTGCAGCTCTTGAATCTCAGCATCGTGGTTACGAATGATATTCTCAGTCGTATTGCGTGTATAGCCCTCACGCTCGATGTATGTCTGTGTATTCCATCCATCTTTAAACCCTCTCAAACCGTGTCTGAACTGACCGCCGTCGAAGCCTTGAGACAACGCATTCCACGCCTTTTGCGCATAATGTGCAATCTGATTACCCGCAGACTGGAAATCAGCTTTAAAAAAATGCCCCAGCCTACCCCAAAAACTACTTAAATACCCCTCGTCAACATCCTGCTTCTTTCGCTCAAGCTCCTCCACTTTTGAAAGATACACACGAGCCTTGGCTTGTGTGAGGATGGAGTCGGTGAGTTTATCTACAGCCTCACGAGCATTGTTAGACAGAGAGTTTTCGAGCGTGAGGTTATTGAGATACTCAGGGTATTGAGATTTAAGTTTTTTCAGCGCCTCGGTACGCACATCATCAGATGCAGACTTGTCTTGGACAAGCTTAACGAGACTTGAGAGCTCGGCAATCTCAGAGCGACATTCAGTAGCCGCCTCTGCGTTAGCCTGATTAAGCTCACGCTGCGCCTCAATAGCCTTGTCAGTTTTAAGTGTATACGTAACAATAGCGGCAGTAACAGCCACCATCGCAGTAAGAGCAGCGGCGTAAGGATTAGCGAGTATAACCTTATTCCACAGCTGCTGAGCAGCTGCAGCTAATGTTATTTGCCTTGTGCACGCTTGCACTGCGATGTTATATGCTATCTGCGATGACGTTGCGAGACCATTATAAACAGCCTTCATCTTATCAACTGCCAAACTTTTGAGCTTAGCTATCTTGCTTGCAGTTTCAGCTATCTCTGCAGCCTTAGCTGCGAGAGTATAAGCAACGACACCAGACGTGAGCACGGCGAGCACCTTCCAGTATTTGATGGAGAAGTTAGTGATAACACTGAGACTCTTAACGAGCAAGCTGCCCGCGCTTATCGTGTACTTGACGACCGGCAGCAGGTTTTCACCGAGCTCAACGGTGAGTTCATGGAAGCGGTTTTTAGCCTTATCGACCTCACCTTGTATAGTCTCGTTTTGCACATCAAACTCCTCGATAACAGATGTAGCCTTTTTATAAGCATCAGCCGCAATCTCTTGGCGTTGTCGCAATTCGTCGACCTTATCGGCCATTGTTGTAAGCACCGACACTGCACGCTGTCCGTCAAGACCCATATCGCCAAACATCCTACCAAGTTGGTCGAAACCACCCTTAGATTTAAGGTTGTCCATCAACGTGATGACAGCCTTATTCATGTCAGTCTTGACAAGCTCAGTAAACGTCTTGACATCAACACCCGCCATCTTAGCAAATGTCTTCGTATCAGTAGCCATCTTTGTGAGGAGCTGAGAAAAAGCTGTCGCAGCCATCTCATCCTTCTGCATGTTCTCATCAAGGACGGCACCATAGCCCATTATTTGAGCTTGTGTCAAACCGACCTGCTTGCCTACGCCAGCAACACGAGCAGTAAACTCAACGAGGTAGCCCGCCGAAGCGGATGAGTTCTGCGCAAGCTCATTGATGGCCGAACCAGTCGCGAGCATAGCGCCACGCAGACCGAGTCGGTCATCCTCACCGAAAGCCATAGCAAGCTTGCCTACCTTATCGATTGCGCCATCGCCGAGATCATCGCCAAGGGCGACCTGAATTTTATCAGCGGCATCAACAAATTCTAATATCGAGTCTTTGGACGTAATGCCGAGACGGCCAGCAGACTCGGCGAGCTCGTTAAGCTGCTTACGAGGAGTACGAGTATCCATCATTTTCAGTTCCTCGTTCATCTCTGTGACCTCCTCCATAGACTGCCCAGTATACTTGCGCACATTGTTCATCTCTTGGTCCATCTCGGTATATGCGTCAACACATTGTCGGACGGTACTTGACAACCCCGTTATAGCACCTATGCCTTGAGTTATAGCCCCCCAATTATCATTAAGAATTTTGACGGACTTGCCAAACAGCGATGTAGCAGTCTGCTGCTCACTATTCACTGCAGATATCTGAGCCTTGAGCGCCTTAGCCTTGTCATTGAGTGCGTCGAAAGCCTCAGAGCCCTGCTTAGTGTCAGCAAGGCGCTCATTGACGATCTTCAGCGAAAACTCAAGGTCACGCAAGGACGAACCGCTTATATTCTTAAGCGTAGCATCTATCAGATTGTTCTCACGTGCGAGATCAACCGCTGACCTTTTAGCTGCAGCAATCTCCTGCTCATACTTGTCAATTGTCAGATTAGCCTCTTTTTGTGCTGCATTAACTTGTTGTATGCGCGACTTGATGCGCTGAAGGTTCTCGGACGCTTGTCTAAAAGCATCGGTATCTGGTTTTATGTCACCAATCTCCGACTGAAGTTTATTAGCTGCAGCAGTCAACTCATTAAGCGAGGCACCATCTATATCGCCGAGAACGCGCTGAAGGTTAGCCGTAGCATTGTTAAGGTCTTGCATCTCCTTTTGAGATTGGACGGTCGAGTCTTTGAGAACATCCATCCGGTCTTTACAACGCTGTAGTATTTTATTCAGTTCATTGTATTCATCAGGGCTCGAGACTTGCTTCATCGCTCGACGCACCTCACGCGCAGCTTTCTCGATGTCGCCGAGCGACGCTGTTGACAAATTATTTACGGTATCAATTGTTTTTGACACGCTGTTGCCATAAGCCTTAAGGCTCGCCTCTGCAGCCTTAATCTGCTTATTAAATTTGTTGATATCCTTTACTGAGGTGCCAGGATCACGCAGCGCATCAGCTTTTTTCTTCTTGAGATCATCAAGACTTTTCTGAAGAGCGGCCATCTCGTTTTTCGCCTCTTGAGCATTGAGGCGGATAATGGTCTGAAATGTCTGTGTTGTTGCCATAAAAAAGTGCTATCTTTGATTTAAAATCAAAGGTAGCACTACAAATTCTCGTTTTAAAATACACCAGCCCATAAAGACAAATCATATGCTGTATTTGAAATATGGGTAAAATGTTTTATATTTTGTTGAGCTTCAGCTATCCATCTGTCTATTAATACAACTTGACTTGAATCGTAACCAAAACGTTTGACGGCTTTATCACGCAGTCTGCCAAGATATCTAAGCCGACGATTAAGTCGCTTTGTCTCTCTTCTTGACACACGAAATAGCCAAGACGCACGCTTGACAAAGGCATAAATCTCTTTACTGTCAACAATCTTTGATTTATTTAAATTTCTTTTCAATTTACGTGTTGCATTTTGAAACAATACAACAATAACGAAAAATAAGAAGAAAATCCAGTAATGTTCAGATAAGATTATCATAATAGCAGACGATTTAAGTGATTACACCGCAAATATACTAAAAGTATTCGATGTAGCAAAGCCATTGAGCAAATTTATTGTCTGCGATGTATCAGCCAGATGAGCAGCTTTATTATAACAGATATAATGACGCCATAGAAAACGATATCAAAACTCAGTTTATACCGCTCCCACCATGTTTGACGCCTCTCAACCGGCACCGGAACCTGCGTAGAGTCAGACCTAAGGACAAACTGAAATATCGTGTCTGTCTTGTAGCTTATGCGGTCGCGACACTTATAGACGTTATGCGTCTTATAGACAGTGTCGCCCCTGACAAACGTCTCGACAAACACGGAGTCGAGGATGCGGAAGGAGTCGACTCGTAAGTTTGTTTTATAGAGCGTGTCGGTCTTATGCACGACACGCTCTAATACGACAGACTTGTTAGCCCTGCACCCAACGAGCGAAAGCAGTATGACGGCAAGGACACCGAATATAGTCAATCGAAATAACCTCATACGTATCACTTAATGTGTATGACATTATTGATGTGTTTTCCCGGCGTCGAGATGTGCACCCAGCTGTAGCTGTACTCATCGATGAGCTGGCCCACGTTTATCTTGCCAGAACGGACAAGTGAAGCAGCTGTCTCGAAGAGAGCCTTATTGTCCTCAGGCGTATTGCTGAGAGTGCGGATATCAGCGGCCTGGCCAAGCATGTGCTGTGACGTACGAACGCCGCCCACCGCCTTGTTAACGGCAGCACAGCGGAAGCCGCTGTTAACGATGATAGGATGACCGAAAGCCTCACGGAGAGGCTCAAGAACCGTCTCAGCAAGCAGTTTGAGATTAGCCATCTCAGATTTGTTAGGCGTGTTGTCGATCGAGAGATTGCGAGCAGCAGTAGAGCGTGTAAGCTCTTCGACTGTAAAATGTTTTGTTAACTGCATAAAATAAAATTTAGATATGATATTAATCGCGGCTTATCGAGAGATATTCTGACAGCCCCGGAATGCGCTCTATAAACTTAAAGCGCAGGAAATAATAAAAGAAAGCGACGATCTGCCACGGCGTTGTGCCCTTTTTGAAAATCTTCTTTAGATTTTTGAGTATGTTAAGAGCGTAGAAGTACAGCACGACGTAAGTAACAAAGCTCACACACTGCATAGCGCCGTCAGGCTGATGCTTCATTTGCCCGACAAAATAAATAGCACAGCAGAGGACAAAGAACACAGTAGCCTCTGCGACACATCGTAGAGCCTTTTTGATATCAAAATCCTCGTGACTGGCTATCATGCCCGAAAGGTAGCCGAACAGAAAGTTAAAGAAGAAGACTATCATGAGCGATTTTAGTTCGCCCTCGATAGGCTGGAGGAAGGCGAGCACGGCGAGTGCTATGCCAACGAACAGAGAACGGATATTTTCAATCATAATCATATTTATTATTAAACATCCGCAAAGTTAAAGGCAAACATGAAGAAACAAAAATACGGCATACCCTACAAAAAGAGTATGCCGTATAACCTATGATTTAAACGATACCGAGCCACTTCTTTGCTTTTGCAGTAGCGGCATCAGCAAACGAGCAATACGCTTGCCACTCCTCTGCATAAGCATCAGCGTCCTCTTGATGATGACGCTGAAGAGCGAGCTCATCGGACACGGTATAACGTGTGCGGATGATAGCGTTAGCGACCTCATGATGGTCGGTCGGGTCTGAGCAAGGCACGATAAAACCACCATCGCGCTCCTCACCTGTATAGATATAAGCCTTAAAAGGCGACGGAGCTTCATTGTCAGCCGTTTTCTCAGGCTGAAAATTATCCTCAACGCGCTCATCCGGATAGATGATGACGCGCTCGGAATCGTAACGTAACAAAGTTCTCGGCTGCTGATATACAGCCGTGTAAGTCATCTTAGGCATACTATGTAAATTTAAAAAATGTTTGACCATTTTTGCCCTCGAATTGTTGTATCACTGTTGGCGCTGGAAGATCTTCGCGTGAGAAATCGTTAAGCGCCTGATCAATCAAAACCTTTGAGCCCGTGTAGGCATAATACTCAGCATCGAGCAGAGTAGGATTGCCGGCACGGTCACGAGCTTTTTCAAAGATGTAGGACTCTCGTAGAGAGCCATCTGCAGCTTCAGTCTGCAAAGTCTCTATGATTTTTTTAAAGCGTATGGCCAAGACCTTCCCGGCCACCACCTTTGTAATCTCCTGCATATTGCCGGTCGAGTCAGGTACAGTGACCGTAACCTTCTGACGGTCTATCTTAGACTCCTCGATTTTATAATCTTCGAGATATATTTTTTTATCCCAGGTATCTGATTCTACCCCCCCGCAGCATTTGACAATATCTTGCAGATATTTGAAAAATTAACTTTTTGGTTGCCGGTCATCTCCTCGAAAGGAGATTTAATTCTGTGTGATTTAATGATTTTACCTAATGATTTTTGCATACCTAATTTTACAAACAAATTTATACAGTCGACGTGCTTAGCGTAACCAAAACGCGATGCTTGTCTTAATCTTATTTGCTCCTCAGTAAAGCCGCGTTTGCGCAGCTTTACGACATGACGCGCCAGCTCCTGCTTGTTATTTTTGCTGAGGAGGACATGGTCATGATAAAACACATAGCCACAGATGCGGATGCCCATGTGCGTAGGTCTAATATTATAATCTTTATTTATATCGACATGATAATCGTGGGCGAGGATGGCGACAGCGATTTGTCTGACGATACCGAGCACAGCCTTGTCGGCATGTCGAAATATTATATTGTCAACAAACCTACAATAATGAGGCAGACCCTCAGCCACATAAGCTTTGAATTTATCAGCGAGATATATAGACCCGCGGCTCAAATCATCGAAATCAGACGGTGTCTTAGCTGTGATGACACGCCACTCTATGTATTTTGATGTCCAATACGCCATTTTTTCGGGGTCTTTATCAATATCGAAAAACCGCATCGCGAGGCGGTCGAAGTCGGCTAAATAGAGCATGCCGAAGATCTGGCTAACCTTAATGCCGAGCGGAGCGCCCTGAAGATAAGAATCGACAACTTTAAACAGCACGTTGAGCAATTTGCCCGGCTTCACCTTTCTTAGGATCTGCCTCTTGAGGATAGTATGGTCCATCAGCGGGAAGAAATGATGAGCGTCCATGGACAGCGTATAAGCGACCTCAGACTGCTCATATTTATACAGCTCATTGCGTAAAGCACGCAAGAGGGCATGTTGCCCCATATTCGGGCGAACGGCAGGACATTGCCATGCAATATAGTCATAAAACGATGTCTCATACGGCAGGATAGCCGCAGCCTCGATGACATGGTCATGTATAGGCGCACGCGCCAGATCGCGCCTCTTGCGCTCAAATATGGTCTTGGGTCTGTATGGGGACGGTTGCCACGATTCGTCACATAGCTCATCAAGAACACGCTGCAGATTACTCTCAAGTCGCTTATCGTAGTCACGCACAGCCCTGCGTTTGTGCTTTGACTTGCTGTAATTGCCGTAAGCACATCGCACGTTGTGCATGTTCTCAGCCTCCCCACGTTCACGGATTCTTCGCATGTGGATAACTGTTTAAATAAAAAAATAAAGCGGGATTAATCGGGATTAAAGCGGGATCTGAGTGTTTTTCGGTGTTTGTTGGTCTGCAATTTTGACCGTCAGGTATGTCGCTCGCTCTAAGGCTACGAGACTCGCTGACATCTGATGTTATGTTCCTCCGTTGGGAGAGGCTCACTCCGCTCGTAAATTGTATAGGAACGCGCCGTAGTTCGCATTGGAGTTCGAGGGCGCATTGTTAGCATTCAGCGCACAGGAGCCAGCATTGCCACCGTTGTTCGCATTGGCGAAAGCGGCGAGACCACGCAAACCGGAGCTTAGGAGTTCTACCTACAACCTTTAGATTGCTGGTGCAAAGGTAATGAAAAACAGTGACACAACAAGTCAAAGAGCGATTTTTTAAAATATTTTTTAAGGCAGGCACCCCAAAATGGGGTGCGACCGCCTACGGCGGTGGTGCACTTTCGCCCGCCTATGCCACCCACGTGGCCTCTGTGTCCCAGTCTTCGTCTGCTTCGCAGAGGAACGCGCCGAAGCCCGCAGTGGAGTCCGAGGGCGCAAGGTCAGCATGCAGCGCACAGGAGCCAGCATGGCCACCGAGGTGCGCACGGGCGAAAGCGGCGAGACCACGCAAACCGGACGTGGCAGCAGGATGGAAGAAACCATCAGCGTAATAAGTAGATTCGCTGCCGCCCCACTCAAGAGGGAACGCGATCATATTGTCAAGGTTAAACCTCTTGCCGAAATACCAGTTTGAAGTATCAACAGCCGGTATCGAACCGACTTTTACGAAACCGCTCGTATTCGTCGTATTGACAGCAGCCTTCGTCCACTTGCGCAGGATAAACACATCAAGCGTCTTGTTAGCAGTCGCTTGCACAATAACGCCGTGCATCATCATCCAGATGTTGCGATACCAGTTTTTCAATCCGTAGAAGCAGGGAATGCCCTTAATAACTTTCTGCGTGCCGTCACCCTTGTCAAGCGTGACGGAGAAAACACCAGTAGCGTCACCCTTCTCGGAGAGCGCATCGAGGTCGAGCGTAGCGTATTGATTGCCAAAATCAGCATTAACATTGTCAATACCAATGCCGAGACCGCCTTGATGCAGACCGTCAGCAGTAAGAGAGGCGTTGTAAGCCGCCTGAATGTTGCGGTTGTGGAAGATGATGCGCGTAAGAACACCAACAGCAAAAACCATGGGGAACATCGAAGCGCCCCATCGGTCACCGTTTTTCTCAGCATAGTCTTGCAGCAGCTCCTCATTGACCTGCACAACAGCCTTGCCCAGCATCGTGTTCCACTTTGCGTCGTTGTCAGCAACATTAGTGCCGCCTCGATACTGAGCAGTTCTGTTGCAGAACGACACGAGGATGCTGTTCGTGCGATCGAGAGCAGCAGCACCCGAGCATGACATTGATGCAACCGGTATGCGGTAATTCCAATGCCCGGAAATAGGCGCTGTTGAAACAGCTTCACACTCGTAGATGTCATCCTCCCAATGTGCGTAGTACCACGGGATGTTCCACCCCCAATGATAGTGCCCCATCGTGCCATCCAGAGCAGCCACACCTCCGGACGCGAAACGCTTATGATTCGTCGGGTCAAGCTTTCGGCGCGAGTGGTCATTCTGCACGAGATAGCCACCGAGGCCGAGTATTGACGGGAGGTTAGCTAACATTGTGAGGTCGCCGAACGGCTCGCCCTCAGTCTTCGCCTCTGCCTTTTTCCACCTGACGCCACAGTATGCCGTCTTTGACGTAATAGCCGACAAGGGCATCGCCCCAACCTTGTTAGCAACGGGGTCGTAGCCTAACAGTCTGATCGAGGAGTTTTGATTAGAAAACTCCTCAACTGATGAGATTTTTTGAGCTTTATCCATATATATGTTAATTATAAGTTATACCACTACCAGGCTGAAGTCGGGAGGACGATAAAGTTAAAGCCACCCTCGTTAGCCGTGTCATCATCTGCAGTACGCACCGAAAACGAGTTAGTCGTCTGCTCAATGACGCTTGCATATACCTGTTTTGCATCGGTCGTCGAGCCCGCCGTTGTGCCCGTCACAATAGGCATAAACCCGGCGCCACGCCCACCGTACCACGGCATTGTTATTTTATACTCGCCCTTGCCGAGTCTTGTCAGCTTAAGCGACGTGCCGTCTGAGCTGTACGACTGCTCAAGTTTCGCCGTGCCGGTCTTATTGTCCGCGGTCACGCGCCCTGCAAACAGCATCCTTGCCGGAGCACCGAACATCTTTCGCTGTCCAAGTGGCACGCGATTTATCACTATCCAGCCATAAAACCCCTTATCATCGCCGAAGCCGAGCAGCTGGACAGCCTCTTGATTGATTGTCAGCTGCGAAATCGCCGAGCCGTTCTCGTAAAAGAATTTTTTATCCGGAGCGTCAATGATATAAGGCGAGGACGAGTAGAGACCACGCCACGCGAAGTTGACAAGCGTAAGCCTACGACCAATGCAGTCATCAGACCAAGGCAGCGACACATCATGCGACCAGCCATCGTTAACGACGGGAAGAGCAAGATTGTCGTAACGGTCAGCTGCAGACCACGTGCCGCTTGCGTCGAAGTTGTAGCCGTCAAACAGCACAAAAGGCTGTCTGCATATACCTTTAAAGATGCCCTCATCTGCCTCGACGCGACCCTTGAAGACACCCGAATCAGCCTCGATCTTGCCTCGAAACGAGCCGATTTCGCAGTGTATCTCACCCGTGCGCAGATTGATATAAAGGCGAGGGACAAACTTTGAATTGTCCTCAGGAGCAGAAGCGTCAAAGTTAGTATAAGCAGTGTTGAGCTTTGAAGAGTCACCGTCGATGGTCTCACCGTTCAGGCGACCGTACTGCGATATCAGATAGTCGCCGACCATGACCGCCGAGCCAAACTTGCCGAAATCAGACATCACGAATTTTGCAAAGATGATATCATCTTTTGAGACCAGCTGCCACTCGCCAGCATCAGCAGACGGCTCTATATTGAGCAAGCTGCCCTCAGCCGCCGGTCTCCAATAGCACCCGTTATGACTCACTATCGGCATCATGTCAGACGTGCGGGTGTATGTTATGCCTCTCTGCCACTCGCCCGCGAGATAGCTCATCGGGCCTGGAGCACCAGGATTGCCCGGCGGACCGGGAGCCCCTTCAGGTCCGCGGAAGGGTCCGAGATTACGCCAACCGAAGGCGCTTTGCACCCAAATGTCTGAGCCTATCAGGTAAGCGTCACCTGCGCTCACCTCAGCGACTCGGTTAAAATTGCTATACCATATACCTAACTTAACAGCACCCGACGTGTCAATGTTGTCAATGAGCCAGATGCCTTGAGCAACAGACGTCGAATTGTCTGGAACGGAGGCAGCATGCCCGACCGCTTCGCCCTTGACCGTAAACGACGTGCCGTTTTTGCCGTCGGTGCCATCTTTGCCTGAGCGGACAACCGGCACCGCCAAAGCGGCGACGGAGTTGCCGCCAAGCCTGATGAGAAAATCGAAGTAACTGACATTGCTAACACTCTTAGCTGTCAGCGTCAGAGTAGCGGGGCAGTCAAGTATATCCCTATTAGCGATAAAGCCCGCGGCATTATAGACTGTACCGATGACGCTGCCAGTATAAGGTTCTCTTACCTCGCCAGTCACTTTATATGCCGACACGGTAAGCTTTGTCGTTGACGGGTTGCCGTTTGAGTCAACCGAGACGACAGCCGGCGACGCTATCATGTAATAACCGACCGCGGGGCGACCCGGCTCCCCATCCTGAGGAGCCGGAACCAGATGGTCAACAGACGTTATTATCATACGCTACGCCTTTTGCGCCTCAAGGCGTACGGAGATGCCGTCGTATTTGAGGATATTGTCATAAGTCAGCGTACGCTCAGTAATGTCAGTGAGAGCGTTACCCTTAGAGTCAGTAAAGGCGAAGCTAAACGTCCATCCGGTTGATATCTTGCCGTCTGCCCTGCTGTAGACCTTAGGCGAGTAAGTAACCGTCGAGCCTACCGACACGGCACCAGACGCCTGACTTCTGCCCATGTCTATATAGTACGGGTCGTGGATGTCTGACACCTCAGCTATGCCGTAGTAATCGACACTCGCATAAGTAACCACGCAGCGGAACATCTCTACACCCTCAACGCCAGCATCGAAAACCTTGAGTGTATTGCCCGACACCTCGGTCACCGACTTGACATTAGCAACATCCCTCCACACACCGTTAACAAGACGCTGCCACTTATACGCCACATCGCCATCGATGGGCGCACCTGAGCGTGAGAGAGTAGCCACAATCTTGCACCAGTCGTTGTCGTCCGCAAGAACATTGTCACCGCTACCATCAGCGCCGATATAGCTGATGTTAACCTTGTATGACTCGCCAACGGCTGTCATGATAGGGATGAGCTGCTGGCATGTAAACGCCTTGCCCTGATAAGATGATTTGTAATAAATATACTTGTCTGTGTGGTCATCAGCTGTGGCCAGATTACCCTTGATTTTAAGTGCAGGGAAGGTCATTTTATTGACTTCGAGAGTCGTAACCTCAAAGAGATTTTTAAACTTATCTTTAACCTTACCGTCCTGCAGGATGCCACCCTCGTCAGAGATATTGCCGTAATACCATTGCTGACCCGTAGCTTCAGGCACCACCACCGAGCCGCGTTTAGACGAGTACGGCTGCGGATATAGCAGCACCGGATGCTTAGTAAAGTCAGTCTCCATGACCTGCTTTGTCGTCGGATTGAAATACTGCTGTAGGCCATAGCCCACCTCGCCGTTAACCCATTTGACGCCCATCGCCGCCGATATGGTGTCACCATCCTCAAATGCGTAGAGGTGGTCAATAGAAGAAATCGTGCTCATATATTAAATGTTTTTAAGCTTGTTAATCACGTTAATAGCCTCTGCCTCGCTCATTGCAACAGCGCCGGCAGCTTTAGCTACCTCGATGCCCAGCGGGGCGAGGTCGCCCGCCGTCACCACATAGCCCACATTACTGTTGCCATGACGGAAACCCGTAACGCCGAGCTTCGAAGCGAGCACAAAAGGAATAAGATAATATTTCATACGCCCTCTTTATCTGAAGTTGGAAATTGACCGACAATCGGACGACCGTCGGGAGTTGTTATTATAGAGCCGTCAGGCATAGCTAACGGGATAAAAGCTGATAATTCGCGGCAAATATCGCCGACCTCATGATCTGCAGTCATCTGATCACGCGACACAAACGCCGTCGTACCGTTGCCGAGCGACTCCCACGCAGCTTTAGGCCCGGAGCGATAGAAGAGCTCGACGTCAAAAAACTGCTGCGGGTTGGCGATGTTGCCTTGGCGGTTTGTCACGGTCACCTGAACCTGAGCCTTACGAGTATCTCGCATGATAAACTTAGCGTAAGTAAACTCAGGCACATCATCCCACTGACCGTACCATCGACGCAGCAGCACCGTACCCGAATACTGAAGGTCGGGGAAGGCCTTTGTATATGCCGTCACGCGCAGGAGTATTTTCTGCACGTAGTCCTGGTCAACGGTAATAGTACCGCAGTCCTTGCCAGACACATACCACAAATCATCGGCATCTACAATCTCGCGGAATTGGCTTGTGGCATTGTCAAACCACTCCCATTTATACACACATTTGTCAGCCGCCACCGCCTCGGAGCCGTTTGACAGCACCGCCTCGATGGGAAACTTGCCGAGCTTTTTGAACGGCGAGAAATTGAGCTTTGGAGGAGCCTTGAGGTCGAGCTGTATGTTGACCGACGTCTCCTCCTGCGTTGTCAGCGACTTCTGCCACGCAAAGTGAGTCGATGTGCCTCGCGTCTTGTCGTAGTAGTCAGCGTCAAATTGCACCGTAACCACCTCGTCAGTAGCCACGTTACGAGCGAACGAGAGAGCATTGAGCGAGTCAACGGTGTAGTCATCACCGAGGACGAGCTTACGCGACGTGGTGCCCTTAGCAAGCGTCAGCGACCAAACCACGTTGACCATGTACGAAGCGTAGTCGCCGGCAGCGATCACGTGCTCCGGGTCGGAGATCATGAGCTGCGGGCGGAGCTGATAAGGTGTAAGTTCGCGGTTCGGCACGTACGACGCACTCACGACATCATATTTCTGAGACGGCGAGCCACCCAGCTCCAGCATCTGGAAGGAGAACGATAGAGGGTCGTGAACAACACGACCGCCAGTAGACTTTAATCTCATATCTAAACTAATTTATAATGTTATATTCAGCGTCATAGGTGGCGCCGTCGGGGAAAGTCACTATTATCATGTAACCGACCTTTGAGCCAGCCACCCACGTCGACGGAAGGTCAGAACGAGAGTCGACATGCAGCGTCAGGCCGACGGACCCGGTCGGGTGTCGCACATTCCACGCAGCATCGCCGTCAGCGTCATCGCTCTGACGGAGCCACGTAATAGAGGCAAGCCCTATCTCGCTCTCCTGCAGCTGCATCTCAGCGTTATAGACCGTAGCAACAAGGTCGGTCTGCCAATCTGTATTGGCGCGGAAGAAGTTGCCCGCCGACGAGACTATGGACACCGACATATTGCCGCCACCGATGATGCACACCCAGTCAGTATTATTATAGCGAGGTTCGGAGCCAGACGATTCAGCGACAGCACACTGCCAATAGCATCCGCCCCACCACACACGGTCGACGTAATAGCCTCTCACCGTATCATCATAACCTCGTATATAGCGGCGTGAAGCATTCCATTGCCCGCAGTCTCGCGGCGTATACTCAGGATTGCCATTATAGTCTACCTTTATTATATCCTGCGCCATGATGCCGCGGAAATAGAGGTAAGGCTGCGACTTGGATATGACGCCTCGGTTAATCAAGTCGCGCGTCGCCTCGATGTCAGGCGGCAGACCTATAAAACCCGCATAGTTAGAACCGGTCTTGCTGTCATCGAGCGTAGGCTTGTTGACACCCTGAAGGAAGAGCCAGCGCCCGTCATTTGAGGAGACAAACCACGTAGACTGACGTGTCTCGTCGACCGCATTGCCCCACCTTATCACACGTGCTGCAGCAGCCGGTGCGGAGTTCTTGCCACCCGGGCAGTCAGCATCAGCATAGAGCGAACACAGCGCCGTATTAGCGTCTGTGTCAACCTCTTCGACACGAAGCCAGAACGAGCGGTACGTCTTGCCCTTATCCAGATTGTTGACCTTGCCGAGTAGGATGTCGTTTGCGTGGAACGTCACGCGGTCGTCGTCATACTCACGGCGGAAGGTCAGCCGATACTGGTTAATGTCAGTATGCTCAACACTCTCGATGATGCCTCTGTCAGTAAAATAGGTGTCACCCTCAAGGACGTTTTGATGATTGAAGACAAGCTCATCAAAAACGGCAGCACCATTGACGCGGATTGAGCCGCACGTGATTGAGCCATCAGGCATCAGACTAATCTCAACGTTATCGCCGATGACAGCGCCCTTGAGCAGTCGCAGGAGGAAGCCGTCGGTGTCCTCCTGATCCTTGCGTATAAAAGGAGCGTCAGCGAGATAGTCGAGCAGGGCGAGGAACGCCGAGCCGATGCGAGTAGCTGTATTGGCATGAGTGCGCCGTTCGTCGCGTATCGCAGTAAAGAGCTCACGCAGTGTTGTTATCTCTTGATGTATTGTCATACGGCAAAATTAAGCTTTAGGATAAGTCAATTAAAATACAGCTACAGCTGCGAAACAGTGCGGTCTATAGTGTTCTTGCCGCCACCGAAAAGCTGCTGCAGGAACGACGACACGACACCGTTATAAGCAGTACCGTAGTACGCCGCCTCGAACTCGTTGAGACGATGCAGCGAATACATGTATTTTTTTGCGAACCAGTCACGCGGCTGACGGTGGTGCGGGTTGGTCTTCCAGTCTTTGAGAAACTTGAGGTCGCCCGGATTGCCACGATAATAGCCGTTGCCCACGCCACGCGCCACATAGATGCCGTACTCCAGAAAGCGATGCTCGATGGTTGTGACCGGTCCGGGATGGACGACACCCTGAATGGAACGTGAGAGAGCGCCCGTATCGTAGACGGGAGGAGCGAAAGACATCATCTTTTCGCGCCAGATGTCCACCATGAACTTCTGCCACCCGTCAATCCATTTCTGATGCTCCGCATCGGTCATGTTCGGCTTAAGCCCACTCTGACTGCTCATAGCTTATATCAATAGGTTGCTCGTTCTGCACCATGAAATAGAGTCCCGTCACGCCGTTATACGAGTAGCGCGGCATCTCAGTCGAGTAGATGTTGTTGAGCTGTAAGTATGTCAGACGCTCATCGCCGAGCACATCACGGTCATGCAGAAGTCGAGAATGAAACTGGCGGAAGATCTGACGGCACATATTAAGCTTCAGCTCACGGTCAGCCATGTCGTCGAAGCGATAAGCAGCGACGACAAACACGGTGTATACGTCACGGCGGAAAAAGCCGACACCGTTGCCAAAAGTCTGCTGAGACGTCGTGTCGTCAACCATGATAAAATTCTTGTGCTTTTTAAACGACTCCATCACGCCCTGAATCGACTCCGGTCCGGAGCAGAGGCACGGATGGAAGTCGTTGTCAGCGGCGATGCGGTTGCTCTTTGCCAGCTGCGTGAAATAGTCAAGAGCAGGGAACAAATCTTTCATCTATCAATCTTTTTTAGGGAATTTACGACGGAACTCCTCAGCCTCACGCGCCTTAGCGTCAAGCTCGGTGAGCGCACGCCAGCAGTCGGTCTGCTTGACCAGCTGCTCTTTTGTCACGTCGCCATCGGTGAGCGCTCTTATCTGAGTATTGACCGACTCAAGAATCGAGATATCAGAGATGTCGCTATCGCCGTTGACCTTGCGGAAGAAATGACGGAAGGCGAAAGACATGACGTATTTTATGTGTGCGTACCATGCCAGCGTTGCGAGACGTTCAGCCGGCGTGAGCGAGATGTTATCGGGGCGGGAGAAATCCGGACGGCGGTAGAGGAACGAGGCAAGCTTGTCGATGTGCTGCTCATCGTGCGAGCTGTGGAAGAGCTGATACTGCTGCTCCATGCACAGATAGTCGCCGAAGGTTATAATCCGTTTAGTCGCCGGGTCCTCCTGCAGCAGAGGATGGACAGCCGTCAAACCCTGAATAACATCCAACCTATTATCCATTGTCTCGGTACTGTCCACCCAATCAAGCTGCTTGAGGAACGAGCTTATCTGCCACGGCTGAAGGTAAAAAACCTCATAGCCGCTCTCGTTATCTGGATTATACACACATTGCCATCCGAAGCGGTTTTTCTTGACCACCTGAATGCCCGCGAACCTTATGAACATATAAGTCTTGACGACCGTCATGTCGGCGAAGGTGGCAAGCAGATAAAACACATATCGCAGTTGCTCCTGCGTCAGCTCGCCCCACGAGCGAGGAGCGTAGAGGTCTATATTTTTAGCCGTTGAAGACATAAGCTGAAGAATCTTTTTTGTTGGCAAAATGCTCAATATGAGCTGTCTCATAAGCCGGAGAGTCGCGGTAGAGAGCGTACGTCTCGGCATCGTTCTCGACAAGCCTCTCAAGGCGTCGGAACATAGGCGTGACGGCAGCAGCCTCGCCCATCGTCGCCCACTTGTCGGTCACGTCACACGCCAGCTGCATGGCGGAGGCATAGACCGTCAGGCGGTCATGGTCATTGCATCTGAGCGCGTCGAGGAAGTCGTCTATCAGCTCATCGCCGAAGCGAAGACGCAGCTGCACATCTGTGTCGATGATGGCATTTTGGAAAGCCTGCCAGTCCTGGTAAGTCTTCGCCGACGAGCCTTGCCCGGAGAAGAAGAAGTTATGCTCAGTATAGAGGTAGCGTATGAAGTTCTTGGCCTCAGGACCCCTACCCCACTCAGCCGAGCAAAGCAGCTTGACGGTCATGGCACGCGCCCTGCAGAGCGCCGTGCGCAGCTGCCCCTCAAGAGCGTCGACACGCTGCTTGCTTGCGGGCGATATGGTATCGTTAGATACGATGCCGAAGCCCGTAGGCGTGAGGACGAGGTCAAGCTGACGGAAGACAGACAAAAACGCATCTATGCAGACCGTCATCTTAAAGTATTGCTTTAATGACGAGCCGTCATCGCTGTTAACCCGCTTAATGCCAGCCTCTCCGAGCAACATGCTGCAGTAGTTGTCGAGCATGATGTCAATAGCAGGGCTTATTGACTCGTAGACCGTATCATGAGCGCTCACGCCGACCGGCAGAGCCTGCTCAAAATCATCCTTCGTTATTTGTATCATCTTCTTGGTTTTGTTTGTTTTGGTTGAGCGACACCTTCTTGGCGTCTTTGTTTTCGTCGAGCGTTGTCAGCATAATCATCGGCACATCCACCGTAGCCTTATCGTGCCACCCGTTGTAGTGGAGAATGACGTGGTACGGCTTGCACATCACGTCATGGCAAGGCTTTTCGAGGGACTGCTTCAGCGTAAACAGCTCTCGCTTGTCGCTGCCCGAGTTGTTCATCTGGCTCTTGCCCGGCGTGGCTCCGACGAGGTTAGGATGGATGCCAAAGGCAAAGCACAGAGCGTTGGAAGCCTCAGACATGTCGTCGGACCAGTTGCCACCCTCCTTCTTGTTAGCATCGTTGAGCGGCACGATGCGCACCATTCGGTTCTCCTTGCCGTTCGGGTCAACGTAGTAGCCGCTGATCATCGCCTTGCCGGCATTCTCAATGCCCGTAACAAAGTCGATGATGTTCTGCTTCTCCTGCTCTTTACGCTTCTTCCGCTGCGCCTCGTCAGCAATGTTTTCGTTGTCGCATACATTATCCCAGTAGTCATCGTGCACCTCAATCTGTACACGGGGCGCCGACGTGTTTTTAATCATATATCGTTTGCCTATACCTATCAGACGGTAGATATCAAACCAGGCATCGCGGAAGATCGACGAGTAGTAAGGCATCGGATATACCTGACAGCCCGGCGTCGCCATGCGGCATAGGATGGCGAACTTACGGTCTTTTGTTGGCTTGCCCTTGACCCCCGTGCGCGGGTCAGGCTCCTTGCCCATGCGGACCATCAGGTCGCCGAGCGGGTCCCAGTAGTCAAGGAGCGGGATGGCTTCGATTTTCGCCTCGTCGAAAAAACCGAGCCGGAAGTCGCCGAAGAACACGTGTTCAATCTTGCCAGACGACGTGCTCGGACCATACTCGAAGCGGCAGTAAGAGGCGTCCTTATTGCGCACCGTCACTATCTTGCTGCCATCACGCGAAAGGATGACCACCATGACCGAGAACGAGTAGAACTTCATGTCGGTGGCTTGCTCAAGAAATACCTCCTGAAGAGAGTTTCGCAGACAGAAGTTGAGGATCTCTTTGTCATCAACATCCTTTTTATCCTTTCGGTCGACAAAGCGCACGCCCTGCCCGTAGCAGCTGACGATATTAAACTGCTGACACTGTGCCGTCACCATGTTAGAGAGCAGCTGCTTGCGCACGAGATAAGGGCGCTGGTCGTCCATGCCCCACTGCACGTACTTGTACGCCCTGCGGTCTACGACGATGGAGCGCACGTTTTGGGCACCAGGCATGTCCTCATCATCGAAAACAGCGGCAGAGTCGCCGCCGTACTCGGAGTTGACGGAGTTGCCGGCAGACGACAAGCCATAGCCCGTAGGGACTATATGATAACGACGGTAACCGTCAGAGTCAGCATGCACCGAAGTCGGCTGAAGGGTATTGTTAATGCTCATAAGTAAACTCTTTGATTATTGATCTGTATGATAAAAATCTGAGGCAGCGTGCGCAGAGCCCGTGGATTGCGAGGATTGCGCAGTCGCACATAACCGCCTCGCCAGTGGACATGATGGACGAGCCAGCCTTTATAATGCAGTGTCTCGCCCGTGCCACCCTCCCACGCGTAGATATCTACGAGCGTGCGATGCTGATAAGCCTGATCGAGGATGCGCAGCATGTCAGTAAAGTGGATGGCCTTCATTATTTTGTACTTATTATTTTGTACTTATTATTTATTACTTATTAATTTTTAATTGAAAGTGTTGTCGAAGGTATTGTCGAAGATGCGACCGGAGCGCAGCATGTCGAGGACGTTATGATTGCGCTGCGAGTACTGATAACTGAAGGTAAAGCGTGGCATCTCGTCGTCATCGTTGGAATACTCAGACTTTGAGTCGGTGATGACCACCTCTTTGCCGACGTTAGGGTGCCCGTCTTTGAAGTTGACGACGTGCACGCTCTGAGAGCGGAACAGCTCGTCAGCCCAGACGGCCATGGAGAAGGGAATGAAGCCCGTGTCAGCCTTGAAGGTGCGCGTCTCGGCGATGTCGTAGTTGCGGTTAAACTTGCCGATGTAGCCCTGACTGCGTTTGTATGTCGGGGCTACGGTATGAGTGCCCGTGCAATATATCAGCTCCTCGACACCGAAAGAGTTGTCGAAAACCAGGACGGGAGCACAGTCGGGCTCGTCAAAGTCGATTGAGAACCGGAAACTGCGCTTGCCCGCCTGGACCACAAAACCAATAAGAAAAGCATCATCAATGACAAACTGAGACGGTGACACATCGAGCGTCTTGTATTTGTCATTGCCCGCGACAGGAAGGATGGGAAAAGTCTTTTTATCGTGACCTTGATATTCGGCGATAACCGAGGCGTTGTCGTTGCCTATATAATGCAGGTACTCAAGACGGTTGAGCGCCGTCAGTTTTTCGCCCTCAAGGAGAGTGAGGAAATGGGTATCGACGAAGTCTTCGACGGTGGCGTTGATGTCAGCGACGCAGTAGATGATGTCGGCAGAGAGCGAGGTGGAAGCAGCCGGCTTGTCAGACGCGACGACAAACTCGTTAATGCTGATGACGAGCTTAGCCTTGAGTTTCTGACGCACATAGGGCGTGAGCAGACGGTCGAGCTCGGCGATGGTTATCTCGCCATGGACGGGGTAAAGATGCTCAGAATAGATCTGCACCCCGTCGATCGTCATAGTGACGCCGGCGCGGTAGCCGTCGATGACGAACACCACGTCGGGGATGTTCGCAGAGAAGTATGTGCCGGATATTGACTGAGTGACTGAAATCATTGTTATCTTTTTGTTTTGCAATGCAAAGTTAACACGGAAGGTCGAAACATAAGAATACAAAAACGGCGTGCCCTATATCACATAGAACACGCCGTAAGTATGAGTATAATTTGCTTGTACAAAAATAAAACTACTTGCAAAGGTACTCATTTTTTTCGGTAAGATTTTGAAAAACACGGCTAAACCTATTCACATAACCCTAACCGCTAAAAAATGTAAAATTAAGATTTATGCACCTATTTTATTTACCACAAAGATTTCATGTCTCGCCATATCTCCCATTTCACCGTGCCGTCCTCTGCAGTCTTGAGGACATAGTCATGAGTCTTCATGTAGATCACGATGTCGACGATGGGGATGGGTATTATCTGAGAGAGTTCGTCAGCTATCTCGACGGTTGACTTAAACTCTCCGACAAGCGCATCGCCGAGCGCTCCGTTGCCCGGAAGCGGCGAGCGCGAGGCGAAGTAAGCGTCGAGCACGTCAGACGTAACCTCGTCAATCATATTCTCTCTTTCCTCTTCATTCATAACGCGCTGCGGATTTCGGTTAACGACTTGCGGAGGTCTCTGACAGCTGCTATCAAGTCAACCGCCTCTGCGTATTTGCTCTCTTCGGTTTCAGGCTCTGTATAGCCCTTTACTACTATGTCAGTCACGTCGTCAAGCAGACGGATTTTGTTGTCAAGATTGTCGGCGTCGCAGAGTCTCTCGAGCGCTGCTGCCATATTGTTGTTAATCTCTATCATAATTTGCTTCCTCTTCATTAAATTTCTTTATCTCGTTACAAGTCACTGGCAGCTCGCCGTTCTTTGCACGTTCGGCGTTGAACTCGGCGAATGCGCGGCCAACAGCGTCGTTGTGTTCATCGAACACTCTGCGCTTCATCTCCTTGATGTTCTGCAGCACCTCATGCTGTTGGTTGTGGATTTTCAGTCGGCTGTTACGCATCTCAGTCTTAAACTTCTGAAGCTCGATGCGCTGACTTGCCTCAAACTCTATTTTCTTCGCAGCCTGAGCAGCGTAGAAATTGCACTCAGTAGCCTCGAGATCTGTCTTGGCCTTTGCCGTAGCCTCCATCACCTCACGATAAGAGACGTTGAGTTTGTTATACTCTTCGTCACGCTTGTCATGCAGTGGCTGCAGCACCTCACGCTGGAATTGCTCTAATGTCATCATTTCTCACCTCCTTCCTCGGCTAACGTCTTGTTATAGACATCCTCGCGACCGCTATTGTCAAAGCTGGCTGCGAACATGTGCGGAGGCTGCGCCTCGCTGCGCACGAATACACCCTGCACGGGTATAAAAGAGATGACGGCAAACACATCGTCATAGAACGAGACACTGTAGGGATCGTCAGGGCCTTTGCCGAAGCTTTCGGCAAGGCTTATCTTGAAGGCATTCTGTGCGTCTTTAGCGCACAGTTTAGTGCATAGAGATGTCTTTGTAACGAGATGATAGCCATCGTGCTCACATAACTTTTCGATACGCTTGAGCACCTCAACGATATCTGTGCGAAGGATGTCGACGTCTTCAGTGCGATAAGCCAGACCGTTGAGACCGTCATTGAGCATGGTAATAGCCTGCAGCTGAAACCGGCTGCGCGGCAACTTGTTGTTGACTACGACCACCGACATATCATAAACGGACATGTCGATTACGCTTGATGTGTTTTTCATGCTCTGCCTCCTTCCTCGACGTCGTCGTCGTAAGTAATCCAGTTGTCGGCGTAGTCCTTGTTGAGACGGTAGACGTTGTAACCCGCCAGGGCTATGGACATCACCGAGAGGATGATGCTTGCCTCTGCGATGGCAGCAGCCAGCCCCATGAAGATGAAGATGAGATTAACGCGGACGACCTCTTTACGGGTCACATCGATGCCGCTGATGCGTGAGAAAAACTCGCTCTTTGCGTTGAGCCACGCCCTGACGGGCGCTGTGCTAAGGGTCAACGGGCGCAGATGAGCCGTGCGCTGGATTGATGCAGTTGTTTGCATAATTTTGTAGTTCTAGTACGTTTAACATAAAGCTCTAAAGCAGCCAAAGGAGAATAAGAGAGGTTGGAACGTAAACAGTTGGGAATGAGCAGATTTGCACAAAGTTGCCAAATCGGCATAAAGCAAGCGAGTGAGGAATATTGAAGTAGTTCAGTTACTAAATCG
>OHSB01000001.1_pt1 | contig 112930 bp, 106 predicted proteins | sample 1578591 | NCBI WGS metagenome assembly OHSB01 (sample SAMEA3879508, study PRJEB24766) | human gut metagenome | biome: human-associated habitat; feature: feces | place: USA | collected 1985/1987 | reverse complement strand
TATCCGAACGCGAAGATACTCTACGCCTCGGAAAAGGACTTCACGCCCGAAAACCGCGTGCGGTTCTTCAACAACATCAAGAACAATGACTACGATTGTGTCATCATGTCGCACGACCAGTTCGGCAAGATTCCGCAGTCGCCCGAATTGCAGCAGCGCATCCTGCAAGCCGAGCTGGACACGGTGGAGGAGAATTTGGAGGTGCTGCGCAGTCAGGGCAAGGATATTTCCAGAGCGATGCTGCGGGGATTGGAGAAGCGCAAGATCAACCTCTCCGTGAAGCTGGAGAGTATCGCTCACGCAATCAAATCGCGCACGGACGACGTGGTGGACTTCAAACAGATGGGCATCGACCATATTTTCGTGGACGAGAGCCACCAGTTCAAGAATCTGATGTTCAACACACGCCATGACCGTGTGTCGGGTTTGGGCAATCCTGATGGCTCACAGCGTGCCTTAAATATGCTCTTTGCCATTCGTACCATACAAGAACGGTCCGGCAAGGATTTGGGAGCCACTTTCCTTTCGGGAACGACCATTTCCAACAGTCTGACAGAATTGTATTTGCTCTTCAAATACCTCCGTCCGCAGGCTTTGGAGAAGCAGGGCATCAACAGCTTTGACGCATGGGCTGCAGTCTTTGCCAAGAAGTCGACAGACTACGAGTTCTCCATCACGAATGACATCATTCAAAAAGAACGGTTTAGGACATTTATCAAGGTGCCCGAACTGGCTGCCTTTTATGCGGAAGTATGGGAGTAGAAAGCAGAAAATGGCATAAAACTCATATCTGACTGAAATACAGCGGATATTGCTTGTTTCTTCTTAGGGTTGCATCATAGGAAACAGGCAGAAAAGGGAGCGAAAAGGAGGGAGTTCAGTTACCAAATCGTTCGAAAAACGATGAAAGGAAAAGGACGGCTGAAAGTGGTAACTAAAACGGAGTTTTCTCTTTCATTATCAATGTTTTGCATCGTTCAAAGTTCCTCAAAGAAGTGTAATTTTGCAAGTAAAAAACAATGGAAAAAGAAAAATTCAAGCTGCTTTTCTACCTCAAGAGAGGTACGCAGGACAAAAACGGAAAAAGTCCCATCATGGGACGCATCAGCGCAGGAAGCTCTATGGTACAATTTAGTTGCAAATGCTCGTGTACTCCTCGTTTGTGGGACAGTCGCAAGAACCGACTGCTGGGCAAGAGTGCCGAAGCCGTATCGGTAAACAAGGAACTTGACCGCCTTCAGGTGAGTATTCACAAGGTTTATGAGTCTCTTTCGGGAAAATCCGATGCTCGCGTCACGGCAGAGCGAGTAAGGGAATTGGTGTTCGGGTTGAACAGCGAGTCGCAAGGACTGCTTTATCATACGGGCGAGTATATCAACCGCTTCCGTGAGCGTGTGGGCATAGACCGCAGCGAACGCAGACTAAAATGCCTGTTGCTCTTCCGCAAGCATCTGGCAAACTTCGTCAGGTACCGCTACCATGTGGAGGATATTCCCGTACAGAAAGTGGACACAGCCCTCATCAAAGACTTGGAGGACTACTTCGCCAAAGAAAAGGGCTTCAAGCTCAATACCTCGGCTGGTTATCTCTCCATGCTGGCTTCCTTGCTCAAAGACCTGCATAAACGGCATATCATTGACACCTATCCCTTCATCAACCATTCCATTCGTTGGGAAGTGGGCACTCCACGTTACATCACGAGGGAGGAGGTAAGCCGTATCGCAGCCTTGGGAGAAGACGAACTGCAAGGCTATGAAAAAGTGTCAAGGGACATGTTCCTTTTCTCCTGCCTGACGGGACTTTCCTATACCGACGTGTATCACTTGACGGAGCAGCACGTCTTTCACGAAGCGGGAATGACTTGGATACGCAAGCCGAGAATAAAGACGGGCAACGTGTGCCACATCCCCCTACTTCCCGAAGCCGCTGCCATTATCGAGCGTTATCGGGGCATTCACACGAGGGCTTTCCGACACGAACCGCCCAAGGGGTATCTGCTGCCCATACCCGGATGCGACACGGTAAACATACACCTCAAAAAGATAGCACGGCTTTGCGGTATTCAGAAAACGCTGACCTATCACATGGCACGGCATACCTTCGCATCTCAGATGACACTGTCGGAGGGCGTGTCCATTGAGAGCGTTTCCAAAATGCTCGGACACAGTCAAATCAAAACCACGCAAGTGTATGCGGAGACATCTCCCGAGCGTGTCTTTCTGGACATAGAGAAAATACTTCCACAACTCGCACATTATCAACTGACCAACTAAAACCGCAGAACAATGAAAAGTACATTTGCCATACTATTCTACATAGATAGAAGCAAGACCAATGAAGACGGACTATGCGTAATCCGTTGCCGTATCACCTGTAATGGAACGTCCTCATCGTTTTCCACGCAGTTGCAAACTTCCCCCGACGAGTGGCTTGCCCGAAAAGGGTGCATCAAGGCGACAACAGGTAATTCAAGCGGCATCAATCTGCAACTGAACTCAATAGAAGAGTGCTTGCATTCACTCTATGAACGTACATTAAGGGAAGAAAACTATATCACGGCGGAATACCTCAAGGAGCGTTATATGCAGCAAAGTCGCCCCATGCCAACACTTACGGAGCTATATCAATCCGTTTGTGAATACAAGGAGGAATTGCAGGGCAGAACATTAAGCAAGGCAACTGTCAGGGCTTTTAAGGACAGCTACAAGAGTTTTGTTCATTTCCTGCAAGTAAGGGACAGGGCAGACTGTATGCCCACAGAGGTGGACAAGACTTTGCTTGAGGACTATCGCCTTTTTATGCTTCGGGACTTGGGAAACAAGGAAAGCAGTGTCGGCAACCGCCTACGCCACTTGCATCAGGTCATTCGCAAGGCATTGCAGGAGCGATACGTTCGTGAAGACCCTTTTGAACTCATAGACATAGAAACGCCTACCTACGAGCGCAATGCACTTACGGCGGACGACCTGCAAAAACTCTTGGCTTACCGTCCGCACCGCTCGACAGATAACCATTGCAGACTTATTTTCCTCTTGGGATGTTTCACGGGGCTGGCATTCTCAGACTTAAAGAAACTCCGAATGGACGATGTTTATACATTCGGGGATGGGCGTAGGTACATATCGCTCTGTCGAACAAAGACACAGAACAGAAGTATTGTCCCGTTGCTGCCCGTTGCCGAGAAAATACTCGCCATTGTGAGCCACGGACGAAGGGAGGGGCTTTTCTTTCGAGAGTTTCCCAGCAACAGTAATTTCAATAGAACTATTCAGGAGATATGTATTAAGGCAGGACTGCCACCGCATACTCAAGCGACCTCGCACACCGCACGGCACACCTTTGCCACGACCATCTGTCTGGAGAACGGACTTCCGATAGAGACGGTGAGCAAGATGCTGGGGCATCGCTTTATCTCCACGACCGAGATTTATGCACGGGTGACCAAGAGCAAGATTGCCAAGGAAATGCAACCCCTGATGGGTAGTGAGCATACAAGGGTACTGCGTAAAGCCTTACGGCTGTGTCCGTCAAGAACACCGAAAAAGTCAAGTCCCATAATTGGGATGTAACAGCCGTAATGAATGATTCAAAAAAAAGAAGTCCAACTTTTTAACAAGAAAAACAATGAAACAGAAGAACAAACAGGAACTTTCCTACTTTCGATTGAAGTTAAGAAGTTACATGAGTGAGCATCACCCCGAAAAGTTGCAAGATACGGAGTTTATCACTGCACGGGCAGATATGGCTCTCACAGTTTACTGCGATGCTGTAGCACAAGGCTTTACACACATTGAAGCGGAGAGCATGGCAAGCGAGGCATTGTATCAAGGCTTGCACTTTTCCAAGTACGATACGCTTATATCCGTGTTGGAAAACGAGTTTGAAAGGGAACTTCCTGCACCGCTCCCAGAGAAACTCGTACCTATACTGTTGTCGAACAAGGCTATTCAAGCCACATTCGCTGGGTATGAACTGACGGACGCATTTGCCGCAAGCGGACAATACGACCGTCTTTACACCGAACTGACAGGCACAATAGTGCTGCTCATCGAGAGCAACAACCTGCCAACGGTCAAACAGACGGAGGAAGCAAGCCCGAAGGCGTTGTAGGCAAAGGCGCACGCAAAGTTCCTGATGCCGTTTCTTATCGTGCAAAGGTACAACGGCAGCCTGTCTGCCCTGAAAGGTCAAGTCCTGTGGATGGAGAGAAGAATCTCCACCGCAGGATTTTTCTTTTTCAAGGCAGTACTACAATTCTCAATATCCGTGCGGTCGTATTCATCTCTCCCAACCTTGCAGGGCAAGGCTGCCGTAGAGAGATAGGCACGACAAGAATACGGCATACTCAGGCTCTTTGGACGCAAAAGCGAATTGTAGAAACAATAGTTAGAACTAACGATTGTCTTAACAATCTTATTATATGACAAGCCATTTTTTGTACAACTTATTGTCTGTACAATTTGTTGTCTGTACAATTTGTTGTCATAACAATTTGTTGTCATAACAATTTGTTGTCAAGACTATCTGTTGTCAAGACTATCTGTTGTCAAAACAAACTATCGTCAAAACAAACTATTGATAGTTCGACATCTCGATTTGTCGAACTATCGAACTGTCGATAGACCAACAAATATGCAATAAAAGGAAAGAACTGGCACCTCATCTCATTACCGCAATAACGCTGAGGGATTTCCTCGTGGTCTTTTCTCTTGTTTTCCTGACATTTCCCTGCTTTTCCTCATCCCTTGTAGCGATGCTCTTGACCACTTACTTTTGCACCCGATAAGTACGGCAACGGGCAGCGTAACAGCTCGTTTGCCGAGTAACAATAACGTAATCAAAACAAAATTAAGGCAATGAAACTCATTATCATCGACCGCAAAGTGTGGGAGCGACACCGCTCCGAGTTTGCAGACTTTATCCACCGAGTGAAAAAACTCATCGGCAATCCTCCCGAGACCGAGCAATGGCTCAACAACGAAGCCGTGTGCAAGCGTTTGGGTATCAGCAAGCGTACCCTGCAATCATACCGAGATACGGGGAAAATCCCTTTCTCAATGATTGGACACAAGTGTTATTACAAACAGACCGACATCAGCGAAATGCTGAATGAAGTCAAAAAATGAATGAATTATGGCAGAGAATGAAATCATTACGCGGGAAGACCCTCAGATGCAGTTGTTTTCACAACTGATGGAAGGCACTTTGAAGAAGTTGGAGCGGTATTGTGCCACAGCTCGTCCGATGTTAGATGGCGAGGTTTACCTTTCGAGCGAGGAAGTGTGCAGGCAATTACGGCTCAGCACACGCACGCTCCAAGAGTACAGAAACTCAGGAACGCTTCCTTTCTACAAAATCGGAGGGAAGATACTCTACAAGCAGAGCGACATACAAGCCATGCTTGAAAAACACTATAACCCGATACCCAAGAAATTATGGCAAGAATAGATGAAAAAAGGAAACAACGCTTGGAACAAGCCATTAGAGATATGGGAAATTATGGCGTTAAGCTCCGCAAGCCCGAAGAGTTACCCGATTTTGACCAGCCCTCCGATTATGAAGAGGAAAAGAGAAGGTTTGAGCCTGTTGATAAAGTTGAGGAACAAAATGACAAGGAGAGTAACGAGGATTTTTCTCAACCGTCCTATCAAGAAACAGCGTTGTCGCCAACAGAAAGGGCTACTTCTACCGAAGAATTTCATCAAAGAATGGGAAAAACAAAGGACAGAAAGCAATTATCCGAGTTTCAGGGGAAATATCTCCAGCCCTTTCGCAACAGCCACCGCAAAGCCGTGTATGTATCAGAGGAAATCCAACGAAAGTTAGACTTCGTGGTGCGGAGAATCGGTGAGCATGGAGCGAGCGTTTCGGGATATGTCGAACAGGTACTGCGGGAACACCTCGACCAATACAAGGAAGATGTGGAAAGATGGAGGAAACTCTGAATTACTGCATTCCTCGAATGCAAGCCTACGCCGAGTTACTGTATTCAATGAATGCAGTAACACAGCAGGGGCTTATAATCCCATTTTCTACATCAGCAAGGTGTGTCTTTGTCCGACAAACTGCCATTTGTCCCACAAAGACCCTTGCCCCGAAAGGGGATTAAATCACTCCAAAGTCGTGATTAGAAAACAAACATAACAATACAATTATGCCCAAATTAGAAATAGCTAATAAGAACCGTTACGGACATAGAAATATAGAAGAAGTTCCCCGTTGGGACAGATGGGACACCCGTATGCCCGATGTGAAAGACCAGCTACGTGCCATTGACCTGTACAATAAATCGGGTGCGGTAAGCAAATCTGACTTTGTGCGTGCCCGCATTCTCGGAGAACACTTCAAAGTGATTATGGTGGACAAGTCCGCAGTGGAATATAATCGCAAGTTGTCCGAGCTTACTGCGGAAATTCACAGAATAGGAGTAAACTACAATCAGGTGGTCAAACTTTTGCACTGCTATACGGCAGCCAAAAGCGTGCAGGCATTGTTGAAGGAACTTATCAATCTTACAAACGAGGTTACACGCCTCCAACAGCAGGCAGTTGAGTTGACAGAGGATTATCGTATATCGTAATATTTCAAATGAAAGATTTGTAAACTCAATTAAGGTTGAAGATTTTAGGGTTTCTTCTATGTATCTTCCAGCCACTCCAGAGACACCAAACGCAAGCAATTCCCATGAGAAAAATGTATAATATAGAAGTTTTACCCAAGAATGTAAAGATGCGCCCTGTGTGAACTTCTATGCAAACATTGCGTAGCGACATGGGTAACGTTGCCATGATATTGGGCATGGAAAGGCGGGGACAACCTTTGTTGTAATCTACGACAAGCTCTGCATCTTCTATATCTGATGAAAAACCTGATATAGGATGGCTACTGATAGGCATTTCGCTTGTAGGCTGGGGTGCGTGGTGGGTGAAGTAATCGGTAACTTCCTCGTGGGGTCTGTCCCATACATACAGACCGCTGAACGAGCCAATCAGCCATTTGTGCCGACTGTCTTTTTGCTCAACATTGATGCCCATAACGCTCACGGGTGGTTGCACTTGCTCTTTTTGCGGTGTGTCGCTCAAATGGCGGAGAGAGTAGAAACCGTCGGAAGTGCATAGCAGCCAGTCCTCCTTGTCATCATCATACCGTAGTGAGCGTAGGCAATCGTTCCACGGGTTATCGCTATCCATTGCGGAAAAAGGTATCGGAGGGATTTTGGCTGAAGCGATGGCTATGAGTGCAGGTGGGCGTAGCATCCATCCCGTAATGGTAAGCAGCAACAAGAAGAATATGGATGCCCAGCCTATTTGGTTGTGCCATTTAATCAGCCAGCTTTTAATTCGTGCACCGAATGATGAATGCGGGCGAGGTGCAAAGGAATAGTATATGCCTGATATGGATAGGAACAAGAGGATAAGCCCCACTAAATCGACAAAGAGTTTGCCTACAATTCCAAACAGTCCGCCCCCATGAAGAAGCCATGTTGTACGGAATAGCGAAACTTTGCCTTTGTCATTGCCACCTTTCTTTAACGTGATTTTTTGAAAAGTATGATAAGGAACATGAGAAAGATAGATGTGTGAGCGCCCGGTAATGATGAGCGAATCGTTTTTCTGCGTAATGTCGCTTAGCCGTTCATGCTCATCATTGGGCAAGTCAATCCTCATCCAAGCGCCGCACTCGTTCAAGCAATATAGATTATACTGGCTTATGGCATATAGGAATCCGTTTGGCATAGAAACTACGCCACGGATACTTCTGTGGTCGGCACCATTGGGCAAGCCCCTGTTAAAATCTCTTATCGTGCCGTTGCTTTCCTCTTTTAACCATATACCTGAATTGCCATATATCAACGTCTTGCAATTCCACTTCATCGTTCCACGAAGCAACCCTTTGTTCCACCGGTCATACCGATACTCCGCTGGCAGAAGTTTTCGGCTTATGTTTACATCTGCTAACAAGCCAGCATGATTGAGAACAATTCCTGAGAAACAAAAGAGTATGATAAATGGGGCTAAGACTATTCCTAACCATTTATGGTGTTGTCTCCATGTTGATTTCTTCATTCGATACCCTTTTCCCTTTATTTGGTTCTCTTTCGTAGCCTACTCTTCAACCAAAGATAAACACCCAACAAAATAAAAGCCATGAGGATGACAAGCATTTGCCACACGTGTTTCTCTGGCTCTACCCAAAACTCTTGGAAGAAGTTCATCCTTCCCAATATTTCCACAGGTGTCCAAAAGATGATGACGGTGGCGATAGCCATTCGTATATTCGCACCCCATGCAGCGATGTGCAATTGGTGGCGAAACATGAAGATAGACCCGACGAGACACCCCACTCCCACAAGAAACGTCACAGGGTGATGATCACCGAGGAAAGTCTTGTCGTAGCAGAACATGAGCAGCAAGTACATTGCCCAAAGAATCATGTTCAGTTCCATGAACGTGACGATGCTCGTGTGGCGCGTCATGGGTTGCACCACCACAACCTTGCGCTTGCTTCGGAAACATACCTTTTGTATCCATGTAATCAGGTCGCAGCCGTTCTTTGTGCTGAACACATACATGGTCATCACCATCATCCACAAGCCAAACGAGGCAGGCATGATAAGGTATTCGGGCTTCGTCACCACCACGCCATTCTCTATCTCAGGCGGTACGCCATAACGTCGGGCATAATACAGGAAGAGGAACTCCACCCAACCCGTCCAGAAAAGCAGTCCACCGAAGAGTCCCCACAGCGTTTGTCGGGTGTCGCCCTTCACAAACACGCCGACGATAACGAGGACAAGCCCCACGAAACCCATCGCAAACCCTGCTACATGCATGGCGCCCTCGTCCATAAACTTCTCCATCAATATCATCAGCGCATGACCCAAGGGCATGGCAAAAAGCACCAAAAGGAACGAGGCGATGGTGCGCCATGGATAAAGTTTGCTTTTTTCTTTCATCATTCTTATTTTATCGTTTAAAATTCATCGACGCTTATGCGAGTTGAAACTCATTGCTTCAGCTCGTCGCAGTAGTAGCTCATCTGGCCGCCCGTATCGTCTATCTCGGTATGCTGGTTATACCAACTGATAATCTGTAATTTGAAATAATGTTTTCCGTCGGCGGTACGCACTGCATAAACATGGTACGACGGCGTGTAGGTCATCGGCGGACCAGAGAGAAACATGTTTCTTTCCAACAGGGGGTTGGCACTTGTAAGCGTGCGCTGCGGCCCGTTGTTTGGGTCGAACCATGGATTTTCCTTCGGGTCTAGTCCGTGCGTGTTCACATAGCGAAACCAGTCTGACTGCGAGTAGGTAATCTTCACGGTCTTGTCGTCGTCCACGACCCAGCCCTGCCCTTTGGGAAGCTGGTCTATATGCTGCCAGCGGTCATAGTCACCATACCCTAAGTCGATGGCACCGCCCTTGCCGTTGCCGCTCGTACCGCTGTTGGTGCGGACGTGGTAGCCGCAAAAGGCGATGTCCCAGTCAAGACGGTTCTTCTGTTCGCCCTCCTTTATCTCCTGATTGGGAGCGGTGCGGTTGAACACCTCGCCCGTGCGCAGGTTGAAGTAGATCCAGTCGTTGGTCACGCCGGAGGTGTAGCTTGCCACCCTCGGCATAATTCTGCCAGTGAACTCGTCGGCGTCATACGAAAGACATGAGGACAGCGACAGGCAAGCCAATGCGAGGATAGGAAATATTCTTGCTTTCATATTCATCATATTTTGAATTCCAATTGTATGTATGCTCTTGCCCCGGCCGTGGCTGGAACGCTAAAGGCGGTAAGTCCCGAACCCAACGTCCGTGGCTTGTAGTTGAAGATGTTGTCCACGCCTACCGACAAGCGGATTTTCTCACGGAAAGTCTGAGCCACGTTCAGGTTGCACAGGGTGTAGGTGGGCAGCGTGCAGCGGAAATAGGCATCGTAAGACCTGCCGTCTTTTTCCACATACACGCGGTCCTGTACGTCGTATTGCTTCTCGCCCATGATCTGCGCATTGAAGTAGGCATCGAGCCGGTAGTTCCTCTTGTTCTTGTAACTGTACTTCACGCCTGCTGTAGCCGCATGGGGTGACGTGGTGTTGATGCGCAGTCCTTTCTCCTTGCTCACATATACATACGAGTAGCTAGCGTTCAGCGTGAGCCAGTCGGTCGGCGTCCAGCGTCCCAGCAAGTCAACGCCTGCTATCGTCTGGCGGTCGAGGTTAACGTACTCGAAATTGTACTGCATGTCGTAGATGCGCCATACGCCCTCTATCTTCTTGCGGTAGAAGTTGCCGTAAAGCGTGCTGTTGAAGAAGAAATGACGGTTGCTGTATTCCACGCCTGCCGAGACGTAGTTGTTCTTCTCTGGTTTCAGGAATTCGTTGCCCTTAATCATGAACATACCGAGGTGATCCCAGTTGAAGAACAATTCCTTGATGCTTGGCGAACGGTAGCCCATCGAGTAGTTGGCACGTATAGCCCAATAGTCGTCGGGCGAATACTTTGCCGCAATCTTAGGCATATACATGAATCCGAAAGCCTCCGAGAAGTTTGTTCTCACGCCGCCCGAGAACATCCAATGGTTGTTCACCGTCCAGTCGTCCTGCACATAGAACTCGGTCTCCTCCAGCGTGCGCGATGTCATCTTGTGATTGACGAAGCGGTCGCTCGTCAGTCGGTCTCCGCAGTATTCCAGTCCCATGACGAGTGCATGACCGGCAAAGTAGTTGCTGCTGAGTGTCAGTCGTGGCTGGAAGATGCGCGAGTGGTACACGGGCTTGCGCTCATCGCGCCGCTCATGCCGCTTGAAGCGGTCGTAATAATCACCGTGAACACTTGCCGTAATCGTCAGCCAGTCTTTCAGCGCGTAGCTCGCCTTTACCCCCCATGTATAGTCTCGTCCCTGTGTCAGCACGAGATCCTGCACCAAGTCATATTGGTTGATGAAGAACACCGAGCCGTATGCTTGCGCCTTGAAATGCTTTGACGGCTCGAAATAGAGCTTCTGTGAGGCGATTATGTGTTCGCGTCCCTCTATGCCCATGGGCGGACGTGGAAAACTGCTTTCCAGCACGATGTCCTTTTCCAAGAATGGATTGGCTTCCTTCGTATATACCTTGCGGTCGTTTTCCGCCTGATACAGATAGAAAGCATCGCTTTCACTGTACCATACATCGCTCTGCGAGGTGAACGCACCTTTCTTGAATCCTGCTGACAGCCATCCTTGCAGATTCGGACGGTCGGCATTCTTCTCGAACATATAGATAAAATCCTTCTTCTTGGGATTCCTGAAGTTGCGTTCGTTCATCTGCCCCCAGCGAACGCCAGCGTCGAAAGCGAAAGGCTCGCTGGTCTTCTTGGTGATGATGTTGATGACGGCTCCCGAGGCACGACTGCCGTAGAGTGTGCTACTTGCTCCTTTCACAATCTCCACGCGGTCGATGGCGTGCAGGTTGAAACGCTCGTAGTCAAGGTTGCCTGCCATGTCGCCTGTCATTCGCTCACCGTCGGTGAGGAAGAGCACATGACGTGCATCGAGACCGTCAAGGTTGATCTCGCTGCCAAAGTTTACTTTCTGTATGCTCAGTCCGGGCGTCTCGTGCTGCAGGGCTTGCTGAAAGTCGCTGTATCCGCTTTCCACCATTCCCTTTCCGCTAAGCACCCGCGTGGTGATGGGCGACAGCTTCACCGGTCGAGCCGTGCGTGAACCCATTACCACGATACCCTCCAAGTTTCTTGTTTTCGTAGTGTCCGCCTTTTCCGTCGGCTTCTCCTGTGCCAAGGCGGGCATCGTGCCTAAGCATGACAGCAGGAGGACTGACGATATATATGTTATTGCTATTTTCACTCTTGTTTCCTTTTTTATTCTCAAATCAACAAACCGCCGACCAACACCTTCATATAAGCGAAAGCTATGCTCTTTACGGGAAAAAGCATAGCTTTCTATACCTATCTATATAATAATGTAGGAGGCATAAGAGATGATTGTGTTCATCTGGCGAAAAGTTACTCGATATTTTCGCTCTTTACAATCCATGTGCTTGCTTGTATTTCTCCAAATCTTCTTCAAATTTAGCGAAATCTTCCTCGAAAGTGTCCATCTTTGAATAGTCGATTGTCTGTAAGTAAACATAACTCTGCATCAACATGACATTGAAGTTGGTGGAGAACTCTATCTGCTTGGTGTTCACGTTCAGGTAGCCCTGCACATAGCCGCTGCCTCCGTCGCCATTCTCATATTCGTGTTGGGTATCATTCTTGTTTGGCATATAGGTAGTTGCACCGTATTCGCCAATAAATTTCACCCAGCCATCTCCCTTGTATTCATCTCTCTCCCATGAGTTAAGACGAGTAAGTTTGCAATCGATGTTAAACCAAATCTGAACAGGCATTTTACCCACAGAGAAGTTCTTCAACTGAATGTTCAGAGGCTTGTCAGAACCTTCGTTCCAGTGAAAATAATATTTCAAAGGACATCCTTCGGGTAGCAATGTTTTGTCCACGGTTGCCATCATAGCCTTGGAACGCAAGACTATGCTATCTTTCAATATCTCCTTTACCTTGGCTGCGTATTCTGTATCAACAGGGGTTTGTTCAATCCTTTCGTCTCCCGAGCAGGAGGCAAAGATTGAACAAACTATAAATACTAAGTAAAGGATCAAATGTTTCTTACTTGTTGCCACTACTCAATGTTAGATTTTATTTCCAGTGAAATCAAAGCTGATGACATAACCACCCTTGTAGTCTGGGATGATAGCCTCTATATGGAATGTCAGGTTGTTGTCGGTAACATTTCCCGTGAGGCTGGTTACATTGAAATCTTTACTCAACACTGTAAATTTTCTGAACAGTTGGATATAAATATGTGCATATCCCGACGCATTGCTGATTGCACCATTCGGTTGCAAAACATCAAATACTACTTTTTTAAGTGTAAAGTCCATGTCATGATAGGTGATTCCTGCTGCAAGAAAGGCGGCATGTCCACTAAGGCAACATCTGCCGTCCTCCGTAGGAGCAACCGTGAAAGTTAAGTCGTTCATGTCTCTCACATGTTTACCTCCCATATACACGTTTGTTGCAGAACCCTTAAACTGGACTTCATTGTTAATTACTTGAGCGTTAACACCCACGAAGCTCGCCATAAGAAGTACGAGCAATGAAAACATTAATCGTTTCATACCAAATGAATTTTTAAAGTAAAAAAAGTTTATAAATAATACATGGCATTATTACCATGGATTCTTTTTCCATATATCCATCCATCTCACGTCCTCATGACGTTCCCAAGGATGTGGCATATACTGTCCTTCAACAGCAAAACTATTATTGTCTATATATTTTATATTATTCTTGATAAAGTCTTTTGTTTCCTGACGATCGAAAATATCCTGATCTATACCCAACCCAGAATGGCGTTCCTGTGTTTTTTTACCCATATAAACACTATATTTCATAGTTGGGTAGATAATCTGCACATTTTTTAATTCATATAAATCACATCTCCAAAAAGACTCAAATTGCGAAAGATCCAGCTTCTTTAATTTGGGCAAATAGCAGAAAGTCATATTGTTCATGATGTACGCCTTCTTAGGAAACATGATTTCCTCAAGATCCGGACAGTCTTTGATTTCCACCCACGATACATCCATATCTGTCATCTCCAATGGTATGCTGCGTTGTCCCAATTTGGTAGAATGGCTCATGTCCATTTTCTTGATAGAGCGACAAGTGTACATGTGCCCATGAAACAGATCGGTATTTGCAGACATATCTATGCCGTTAAGCAAGTCAAGATGCTCTAACTGGAAAAATGATATTTGTTTAGGCATTTTCAGATAAGGAACTTTTGTATATTCTTCTGAAGTGACACCTAATATTGTTCCTTTGAAACTCTTGTTGTGTAGAACATATTGGAAACCGTCAGCATTTTTTCCTTCAAAAATAGCAATAGAATTGTTGCTTTGCTCGGGTGAGGTCATTCGTCTGCTCACATCAATAAGTGTATCCTTATTTTCTGTAATGACAAATAATTGTGAGAAAAGATCATATAATTGTTTTCTGACTATGGCATCAGGCACATTACGCAAGGTGTTATATGTGTTCAACTTTCCATTTGCATCTGCCATTTTCATATCAACGGCTTTCTTGTCCATCTCCGACTTTTTATAAAAAGCTACAATCTGATCCTGATCGTATTTTGCTCCCTCAGGAAGATACAACTTTTCAAAGTGGCGTTTAATGTCGGTAGCCTCGTATCCTGTAGCCTCTACCTTGTCGGTATTTGCCAGTCCCTTAAATTCGTAAATGTCATTGCCGGTCAAATCCACTCCAGTAATCTGTGTAGGTAGTTGGGCGAAGTCGAAAACAGGTCCATACCCGTTATTGGAGAGTTTTACGTCTTTCAGATTGGGGAGAATATCAAGACCGCTGAGATCCTTCAGGTTTGTACCACTAAGGTCAAGCGATGTGGTGTTGTTTGCTAATTCGTTGAGTTCCAGCTTCCCGTCTTTGTCGAACTGATAACCTTTCGATTTCAACACAGTCATCAATTCTGTATTTTTAAGGGAGTTTGTGCTGTAATGAACTGTATTATCATCACTGCTACATGAGGCAAGTCCCATCACAAGGAATACCAATACTGGTAATGTTAAATTCTTTACTATTTTCATTTTCGATAATAAATTAATTGTTTTGAGTTACAAAGGTAGGAGCCTTGTTTGGATTTCACAATACCTATTTTTTATGATTTTATTTTTGTTTTTGCAATCCTTATTTATTAGGATTTTGCTGTTTGTGAGAATTTTTATCTGTTTTACTTTTGGTAAGGCTAAAACGGTATCGCAGCGATACGAGGGCATAACTATGTATCTGCGGTCGGAAACTCTCGTGATACCCGTAACCTGAAACGGAACGGTTGAGGTCCCTTCGCCTATTCAGAATGTCGTTCCATTTGAATGAGAGCGTGGCTTGTTTCTTCCTGAGAAAACGCCACGATGCTCCCACGTTCAATAGCCACTGGTCATCATCTGTGGTTGAATAGGTTCCTCGGCGCAGATGACAATTTGCATCGCCCCATATTTCAATGTCGTGGGGAAGTTCTACTGTGCCGCTGATGCCACAGTCGTAGTCAATGGTATTTACATGGGTGTTTGTCAGTAAGTTGTTGGAACGGTAGGGTTGCCAACTGGCGTGTAGGTCAATATTCCCCCATTTCGGCTGGTAGTTCAATCGTAGGCTAACCTCATTACCCGTTGTATGTGTCTTGCTCTTCAAAGCATTACCGTACGTTTGTTCGTGAAAGAGATAGACGTGGTTTTTAAAAGAAGTTCTCATAGTACCAGAGAGCATCAGACGCTTCACTTGTTTCTGCCATTGCAGCATCCCGTCCACAGAATAATTTCCGTTGATATTGACAGTTCTGTATGTCCGTGCGCCAGTATTTGAGTCATACGTTACTTCCTCTGCGAAATCATTGAACGAGTTGTGGTAATTGCCCATAAAGGTAATACCACATTTTCTCTCATTTAATCTGATGGACAGTTGTTGTTGATAGGCTGGCTTCAACTGCGGATTGCCTATCTTCACGAACAGCGGGTTGCTCTTGTCATCAAGTGTCAGCAAAGCCTGTATGGAAGGCTGTTGTGTGTTTCCGTTATAACGCAGTTCAACTTCTATTTTTCCGTTGTTCCACTTTGCGCCGAACTTGGGTTTGTATTCCGTAGCCTTGACTGTATAGTCCACTGTTTCCGAATTGTGTTGCCGGCAGATATTCCTGCGTTGCCATTCTACATCAATACCACCGTTTATCTTCCATTGCTTACCCTTATAATCCATTCGCAGGGTGAGTTCCTGCCCACATATAGATAGTGTGTTCTCATAACTTAGGCTATCTATGTATGGTCTATTCGGTATAGTATAGTCGTAAGTGTCGCTTGTGTTTCTATCCTCTTCGTGATTCAGTCCGTACCCTGTCTGCAATTTCAACTGTTTGCCAAAAGGATGGGTATATTGCAATGATATTCTGCTTTCGTTGCGCAGGGTGGGCAGTTGTTGGCAAAGATTGCGCAATAGTAGTGAATCTCCGCCCACAGCGTTGCGCAGGTGGTGGAATTTCGTCAGTGAGAGGCTGGTATTATTCGTTTCATTCGAGTTACCGCCAAGTGTCGCCTTCACGGTAAATGATGCCCCTGCCTTGCCAATCCGCCGTGTGAGGTCGGCAGATACATGGTAATTCTTTCCATTGCTTTTTGTGTTATTTCGCAGCGTTCCCGAGGTCAGCGTGTCCGCAGCCGTATTGCGCTCATATAGGTATGTTGTGTTGTCAGTCAGGTTGTCTGACCGTCCGAAGTTTCCATTGGCACTGATATTCAGGAGGGTCTTTGAGTCGATGTCATATCGCAGGCTGATGTTTGCGGCATTGCTGTGGTTCTTGCCCGAGGAGAGCAGCACGGATTTCTGGTATTTCGTTCCCGATGCAAGATACTGCTCGTCGTAGTCATGGTTTTCGCTTTCATTGTGGAAGGCGTTGAGCGAGAGGCTTGCATTGAGCGTCATCTTCTTGCCGAATTTCTTCACGATGTTGCCCGACAATATGTTTTGGAAATTGTTTCTTCCGACGTTCATGTTGCTGAGATTGTCCAAACGCAGGGTCAGCGAGGTATTCTCGCCGTTGGCATTGAATAGATTGCCCTGTACCTCATCCCTGCGTCTGTCGCGATTGCCGTGTTCAGCCGTTAGTGTTCCTGTCAGGCTGCCATTGTAGGTAGATTTGGTCTTGATGTCCAGCACATAATTGTCGGCACCATCATCTACTCCCGTCATTTTCTCCAATGCGCTGAGCATGTCATACAGTTTCAGTAGTTCCACTGCATCGGCTGGCATATTCTCCAACGCTGCGATAATGTCGTTGCCCATAAAGGTCTCGCCATTGATGTTTACGCCGTTCAATGGCTTTCCTTTGAACGATAGTAGCCTGTTCGCCTTGTCGTATTCCATGCCCGGAATATTCCTGATTAAGTCTTCCAAGTTAGCACCTTTCCTTACTCGAAGGCAATCAGTATTGATAAACGTGGTGTCTTTTCTTATGGAAAACAATTTCCGCTGTCCAATAACTTGAACTTCATCGAGTTCTATCGTTTTATGTAATGAAGAAACATGTTTTCGAGTAGGGTATATAGTATCACCCACAGCTAAATTCAAAATAGTAGCATTAGCAGTGGGAAACAGCAAAAGTAGAATGATGAAGATTAAAAGAATTCTTTTGATTATCATTTTGCAAAATTACCATTGTTCATAGATATATGCAATACCTTAAAATGGCGATTTTATAGAATTAGAAATGTCTAAGGTTGATTTTCATTGAAAAAACAACGTAAATACTTTGCTTATATGAATTATATCGCTATCTTTGCAACATCAAACAGAGAGTTCTTTGAGGCTTTGCAGAATAAAGAAAGGGAAAGAAACTCGCTCGTTTCTTAATCGTTCACCTTATCAGATTATATATTCTGCTTTCTATTAGTAATCAACCGATTACATTCATACCCATTACTTTTGTTTGGGAAGTCCTGCAAATTCAAGCACGAAAGGGTCACGGATGATGTCTTGCGGAGTTTGTACTTGATGCCCCTCGTTAGCCAATGCAAGAACTCCTGCTTTATCTGTGCTTAGTGCAAGTCGCTGAAACAGACAACTTTTCATCTGTCTTTTCAGTTCCCTAACCTTCCAACATTCCTTGATGGATTCCTTATAATAGAACTGCATTTCAAGCGTATTGTCGCACTTCAACAGTTCATAATAATGGCTCCATGTCAATTTGTGGGACAATGTCCCACATTTTGGGAATGCCAAGTATAGCTTACGCATATAGGTAAGGTTTGTTCGGTTAAAACCTTTCCCATTTCTTGCCGTCAAATCCTTTGCAAGGTTTACAAGTAACCTTTTGCCATATTCTGCTCTTTGTTTACCACCCTGTTCAAATTCAACGATATACTTTCCAGTTTGCCAGTTGGCATCAAGCAATTCCGTATTGACCGCAGCAATGGCTTTTGACTTCGCCTCACCCCATAGCGTGGTTATGTTGTCTATCAACTTCTGATAGGCAGCATCATTTATGTTTGCCAAACCTTTATTCTCCATGCCAATTTTTTAGATTTGTGGAACACCGTTCCACATTTTACAATTCGTCCACATCTACTTTTATACCCAAGATACGCTGTATCTCCGCCAATGTCTTATCAATCTCATGATCAAGAGCCTTGCGCTTCTTGAAATAGTCAGCAAGCAGTTCGGCAGGAGGCAAGATTTCCTCGTCCTCTTTCGGGAACTTGCACAAGTCGAAGTTACAATCTGAATCTATCAACTCCTGCACTGGATAGCAACGTGATTTCTCGTCTCCATCAGCAATCATAATCTCCTTACGGTCGTTCCACCACTCACGGATTGGGTTGCAATGTTCTGACTTCATGGACTTTGTCTTAGAGAAATGCTTGTAACCCTCTGGCATATCCAACCGATAGAACCACGTTTCCTTTGTAGAATAACCTTCTGGAGCACCCTCCGCACTGGTATTGTCGAAGAACAAAATGTTCGTGGCAATCGAAGTGTAAGGTGCAAAGATACTGCCAGGCAAACGGATAATGGTATGCAAGTTGAAATCTCTGAGCAACTTGGTCTTGATGGCTATCTTTGTGTTGTCCGCTCCAAACAAGAAACCGTCTGGAACAATGACCGCTGCACGACCATTCTTCTTCAGTCGGTACATGATGAGAACCATGAACAAGTCAGCAGTTTCGCTACTGCGCATATCAGAAGGGAAGTGAGACTTGACGTCCGACTTCTCGTTTCCACCATATGGTGGGTTCATCAACACAACATCAAACTTGTCTTCGTCTGTGTAGTTGAGAACATCCTTTGTAAGCGAATTGTCATGATATACCAATGGTGTGTCTATGCCATGAAGCAATAGATTAGTCACGCATAGCATATACGGGAATTGTTTCTTTTCTATGCCAAATACAGACTGATTGTACTCTTTGCGGTCGTCAGCTGTCTTGACCTTCTTATCCAATTCGCCCAACCAGCTGGTGATAAAGCCTCCCGTACCACAAGCGAAGTCTGCCATTTTCTCACCAATCTGCGGATTGACTATCTCTGCCATAAATTCGGTTAAGGCTCTTGGGGTGTAGAACTCACCAGAGGAACCTGCCGACTGCATTTCTTTTAGGATAGTCTCGTATATCTCACCGAAAGCATGACTTTCCTCATAGTCACCAAGGTTCAAACCATCAATCACATTCAGTACTTGACGAAGTTGAACGCCATCTTTCATATATTGATTGGCATCCTCAAATGTGGTCTTTACAATCGCCTGACGGATAGGGGTAGTTGGTGTTACCTCTATGTTTTTGAGTTCCACAAACAATGTGTTGTTGACAAACGAAAGCAGCTCATCACCAGTCAAGGCATTACCGCTTCCATCGTCATGCGCCCAGTTGCGCCAACGGCATTCTTCTGGAATAATAGACTTGTAATCATCATCGTCCAACTCCCAATCATTCTCTTTCTCGTCATAGACTTTCAAGAACAGCATCCACGCCATTTGTTCTATGCGTTGCGCATCACCGTTGATACCGGCATCATTGCGCATTATATTGCGTACTCGTTTTACGAAATTTGATAAACTCATATTTTGTTTCTATTTTTATGCTATATTATATATACATTGTTCCAGTTCCTTTACGGCATCAAGATAGCCTTGCTTGCCACCAAAGAACTTCACGATGTTTGCCTTTGAACCCAATTTGCGGAATGGGTCATTTTCAAGCACGGTAAGGCTTTCCAATTCAGACACACCTTCCTTGGTGTACTTATCTAACAAGGCTTCAAGCACAAGTCGTGCCTGTTCACCATACTTGCTGAATATGTCTCGTTTCTTCACTTGTTCGGCACGCTCATGTCGTGTAAGTGTTTTCTTGCCGTAGGCTATATGGCAGATGAAATCGAAATCATCCACATCGTCCATGTCTTGGTCGTGCTTCAATGCTGCAAGATCAATACCACTGTCTTTAAGCATTTCAGCAATATCTGACTTTTTCTTGGTTTCTTGCCACTTGGAAGTGAACGTGTCAATCGTAGCGTATGTGTCTATGATACTTTTCTTTGTATAGTCGGTAATGCTCTCCGTGCGAAGCAACTTACCGTTTGTGTCATATACAGAAACAACCTTGTTAATGACCATCACTTGACAACCATCTTTGGCAACAATCGGCTTCGGTCGTGGCTCTGGATCGGGTTCTTTCACGCCTTTAGGGTCGTCGTCGTCAGGAAGTACATACGGCTTAGGCTCTTTCTGCTTGGGCGGATAATTCGGGTCTATCTCAATCGGTCCGTCCCAATCAGGGTCAGCGAACAATCGTGTTACGTTGCGGAAGTCCATTACTGTGAAGTATGTCTTTCCTTCTTTCTCACGAAGACGAGTGCCACGACCAATTATCTGTTTGAACTCTGTCATAGAGCCGATTTGTTGGTCAAGAACAATCAGTTTTGTCATTTTGCAATCAACACCAGTTGAAAGCAACTTACTTGTTGTCGCTATGACAGGGTATTTCTCTGCAACAGAAATGAAATAATCCAATTTGCCTTTTCCGTATTCGTCACTACCTGTTATACGAACCACATAATCAGGATTCTTCTTGCAGATATCAGCATTGGCATTAGCCAAAGCCATGCGCATACGTTCCGCATGAGTTTCATCAGCACAGAACACTATGGTCTTAGCCATGCGGTCTGTACTTTTCAGATAGTTTGTTATTTCTTGCGCAACTTCCCTTATGCGGTCTTCTATGACAATGTTATAGTCGTAATCACTATTATTATAGATGCGGTCTTCTATTTCATTGCCGAATATATCTTTTTGTCCCTTTGTTGGTCTCCACTCGTCACCGATGTTCGTTGTGATGTTGATTACCTTAAAAGGAGCAAGGAAACCGTCCTCAATACCATTTTTAAGACTGTATGTATAGACAGGCTCACCAAAATAACCGATACTCGACTGGTACTTTGTTTCTTTAGGCGTGGCAGTCATACCAATATGGGTAGCCGAAGAAAAGTATTCCAAGATGTTTCGCCAATTGCTATCATCCTTTGCACTTCCTCTATGACACTCGTCAACAATAACAAGGTCAAAGTAATCGGGATTAGGGAATAGCTCTTGATAATTCTTGGCATCATTTTGCCCAATCAACTGTTGGTAGAGGGCAAAGAACACTTGATAAGATTTCAATTCCTCCAAGTGGTTCTTGTCTTTAGAATAATCTATTTTATGCGTAACCTTGTTTAATGGCTTGAAGTCCTGTTGTATCGACTGGTCAACCAATATGTTGCGGTCGGCAAGATACAACACTTTCTTCTTCAAACCACTATAAATCAAACGCCATACAATCTGAAAGGCAGTGTAGGTTTTTCCTGTACCAGTTGCCATGACAAGAAGCACACGGTTTTGTCCTTTCGCTATAGCATTGACCGTGCGGTTTACTGCATTGCGTTGATAATAACGTGGAGGAAATATATTCTGACCTGTGCAGAAAGGTTGTTTGATGACTGCTAACTCTTGCTCATTAAGCCCCTTGCCGTCATTTACTTCACTTTTGTATCTTTCGATAAGTTCCTCTTTTGTAGGAAACTCGTCCATAGCAAAAGTGCGTTCCTTGCCTGTCAAAAAGTCATGTTCGGCAAAGCCTTCACCATTTGAGCTGTATGCAAATTTCACATCAAGCATCTGGGCGTAAGTCATAGCTTGTTGCAAACCATGAGAAATAGAATGATTGGCGTCCTTTGCTTCTACAATGGCAATAGGGGTTGCCTTGTTCACATAAAGTACATAATCGGCAAACTTAGGCTTCTCTCTATGCACAAGATTGCCATGAAGGCTAATTTTACCGTCAGTAAATTTAACCTTCTGTTCCATGAATATACTATCCTTTGACCATCCCTTGCTTGTGATGGCTTCATTGATATAGCGGAACTTGATGTCCTCTTCTGTTAGTTCTTTGCTTATGCCCATGTTCAAATAACGTTTTATTATCGGAAGTTATTTTGTCCAGTTCTAAAAATCCAGCATTTGGCGTTTTTACTCTCGCTCGTCCTCGTCTGTTATCAAGTCCTTCAAATCGACTTGTAGAATTTTTGATATTTCAAGCAATGTTTCCAAATCTGGCTGGTATTTATTCCTGGCGTAGCAGTTTACTGTACTAAAGCTCTTCCCAAGCTGTTTTGCAAGCCATGTCTGAGAGATGCCTTTTTCTTCCAACGTGTCTTTTATTCTGTTCAGTTTCATATTTACACCGAATTTTACTGCAAATATACATTAAATTTTGCGATAATAATTCGTTATATGGCTCTAATAGGTAAAAATATAACGATATTTCACACTTTCATACCCATTTGATACGAAATAAGGGAATAAAGAGATTTTATCCTCCTTACTCCCTTTCTTTTCTTCCCTAATTTCCAAATACTTTTTCCACTCGCTTGACGGCATCCGCTCTCATCTGCATGGCTACGGAAGCATATATCTGTGTTGTCTTAACACTTTTATGACCCAATAGTTTGCTCACAGTCAAGATGTCACATCCTGCGAGGATAGCCAATGTTCCAAAAGTGTGCCGACTTGTGTGAAATCCGAGAACCTTTGTAATGCCAGCTCGTTTTGCCATGTGTTTCAAGGCTCTGTCGCAGTTGCAGATTTGCGGTGTGTTAAACACAAGGCTATCTTCACTTTTATCTTCCCTGTCGGGCAACCATTCCAAAGCCTTTTTGCCTAATGGTATCAGAATGGGGTGCTTGGTTTTCTGCATACGAGGCAGATAGATTGCCAATCCCGCATCAGTTTGGCGAATATCCTTCCATTTTAAGTTGGATATGTCGCTATGTCTTAAGCCTGTAAAGCAACAGAACATATAACATTGTTTGGTTGCAGGACTGCCTGTTTCAACGGAAGCCAATGACATGACCTCTTCTTTTGTCAATGCAACGATATTACTCTCTGCCTTGCTGACCCTTTCCCTTATATCCAATGAAGCAAAAGGATTTGCACTTATCAGACCGTTTCTGACTGCCTTGTTCAATATTGTGTTGAGTGTGGTCTGCATTTGGTGCATGGTGGACTGTGCCAACTTCTGAGGGTTGCTTGGAGACTTTGGCGAAACATAGATGTCCCTCATATAGTTCAAGAAGCCCATATATACGTTTTTGTTGAAGTCCATCAATCGTATATTGCTCTTGTGGCTGTATTTCAGATATTGGCACATGATGGCTATCAGCTTCCATACATTCTTGATGTAGTTCTGGGAATACGCTTGGCTGTCAATCAATCCCTTGTGATAATCAAGCAGCCATTCATAGAAAACAGGCGATGCCTTTCTTAATGCCGTTTCGTCTGGAGACTTTGCCTCCTTACGAATACCAAGGAGTCTTTCTGCCTTTATAGCGACCGCCTTTTTCATGGCGTTCTTGTTCTCTCGCTTTGCGTCTTCGTTTACCTCTGGAACAAGGTACAAATGCAGTGCCTCATATTCCCTTTTACCATTCTCATAGCAGTCAAGGTATAGCGACTGACTGCCATTTTTTAACACTCTTGTTCTTATCTCTATACTCATTTTCAGTTACCTTTTTTATTTGTGCTAATCAAATAGACTATCAACATTATTGACCGCCTCTACTTTCTTCTCGTCCACTATCTTGCTGTATATCTGTGTTGTAGAGACATTGCTATGTCCCAATAATTTGCTTGTCGTATAGATGTCAACTCCAAGTGTCAGCATCATCGTGGCGAAGGTGTGCCGTGAGCAGTGAAACGAGATGTGCTTTTTAATATCAGCATTTTGCATCCATTTACGAATGTCGTGACATACCGTTGGAGTGCCTGGCAAAGTGAATATCGGCTCGTTCGGGTCTTCCTTTTCATTAAGGCAGTTCAGAGCCTCTTTTGATAATGGAACATTGACGAGTTTGTTTGTCTTCTCCATGATTGTGCGGACAAACTTTGTCTTTCCGTCAGATGCAAGAAAAACCTTGTTCCATGTGAGCGCACGTACATCACCCAAGCGCAATCCTGCAAAGCAAGAGAAGACAAATGCCTTTTTTACTTCCGTGTTGGCGCAGTCCGCTTTCATAATGGCTTTCAACTCGTCAATGGTCAGATATTCTCTTACGCTTTCGGCTGGCTGATGCTTCTCCTTGGCATCCAACAGTTTCATTGGATTGCTTGCTATGATACCCTCACGCACTGCCTTATTCAACGCTCCATTGAATACCGCTTGATGATGATGTGCGCAACCTTGACTGATAACAGCTGTAGCGTCTTTCTTCACTCCATGATGTGCCGTTTTCAAAAACTTCACGAAGCCACGGCAGAAATCAACATCTATTTCTGCCAAACAGATATTGATGTCGCCAGTCGTGGCAAGGTATTGTTCTATCTTGTGGCGCATCTCCTTTCTGCCTTTCAATGTGGATTTGGCAAAGTTGCCGTCAGACTGCTCATATTTGCAGAGCCAAGTCAGCAGTGGCATATTCTCCTGTTTGATTTTCTCCCATTGTTTGATGCCACGGTTCTGCAACCCCAATATTCTTTCTGACTTCACCTTGTTTGCCACTTGCATAGCGTGTCTGTTCTGGTCTTTTGAAATCGGGTCTTTCTCAGGAACGAGGTAGAGCGACAGCGACTCGTATTTTCTGACACCATCTGAATAAATGTCGAGATAGAGGCTGATATTTCCATTCTTCAACTTGCGCTGACGAATTCGAACAGGCTCTTTCGGTTTTGATACTTTCTTTTGTCTTCCCATACTGTTATATGCTTTTATTTGTTTCTATTTTATGCCCTCATTCGGGCTTCTCTGAGGTCAAAGTTATAAAGATTATTTTGTTTCGCGTAACAAACGTGCAACAAAAATGCACCAAAAATAGATTTTTAACAGTCAAGGAAATAAAAGAAATCAAATCAAAGAAGTATCTGTATATCAATGGGATAACGTGCATTTACTTTGATTTGTTACGACTTTGTTTTACGCCATAAAATCCTCTACTTCGTAGGATTCTACGTACTGCTACTTTTCGACATCGTGCTCTGCATACAGGTTGAGAATCTGACGGCAATCACCGCCAGTGAGCAGACAATGGCAGCATATCTGCAGAACTCGTTCTTTTCGGCAGGGTATCTGATGGCAGCAAGTATCGTGGCTTTGAAGTGTCTGAACTTGGTTCCAGACCTTGCGGCATGGATGATACCAGAGGGCGATACCGCATTCTCCACCAGAAACTTCGGTGAGGGTGTGGCACAGCAAGCCAAAATGTCGGCACAGGGAACACTTGCCCATGTGATGCACTGATAAAGGTAAAAAGGTAAAAGAGTAAAAAGGTAAAACAATAACGAAATAGCAATGGTAATCAAGAATTTAGAGAATAAGGTGAAGTTGGTGACTATCATCTGTAGCCTGTTTCTGGTTGGGTGTGTGCTGATAAGCATCAGCAGCATCTGGACGGCGAAGAACATGGTGGTGGATGCACAGAACAAAATCTATGTGTTGGATGGCAATGTGCCTATTCTGGTACAGCGCACGACGATGGACGAGACACTGGATGTGGAAGCAAAGAGTCATATCGAGATGTTCCATCACTACTTCTTCACATTGGCACCCGATGACAAGTACATCAAATACACCATGGAGAAAGCCATGTACCTGGTGGACGAGACAGGACTGGCGCAGTACAATACACTGAAGGAAAAGGGATTCTACTCCAACATCATGGGAACGAGTGCCGTGTTCAGCATCTTCTGTGACAGCATTAAGTTTGACAAGGAGAAAATGGAGTTTACCTACTACGGCAGACAGCGCATCGAGCGCAGAACCAATGTGCTGACCCGAGAACTGGTGACGGCAGGACAGTTGAAACGAGTGCCGAGGACGGACAACAACCCACATGGATTGCTGATAGTGAACTGGAGAACCTTGCTCAACAAGGATATTGACCAGAAGACAAAGTCGAACTATTAAAGGTAAAAGGGTAAAAAAGTAAAAAGGTAAAAACGTAAAAAGAAATAACGATGAACACAAAAGGATTTAAGCAGATGCTCATTGGGGAGAAGATGCCCGACAAGGACGACCCCAAATACAAGGAACGCTATGAGCGAGACGTAAGAGCCGGGAGGAAGTTTGCCAGGATGTGCAGAATAGACAAGGCGGCAGCCAAGGTACAGAGGTTTGCCGACTTGCACAAGACTCTGTTTTTGGTCATCGTGTTCGGTTTTGTAGGTGTGAGCTTCAGTTTCAACATCTATCGCATGGCAAGAGCTTACCATTATCAGGGAGAGCGACGCACCGCTACGGAGCGACAGGACTCATTGATAAAGGCTCGCCATCAGAATATGGGGAATGCAAAGAACATAGTAAGAACCAATGAGGATGCACGCCATCCTCATAAAGACAAATAACGATGAAGCTGACAGAAAGAATCAATTTCAGACAACCCAAGTACATGCTACCTGCGATTGTCTATCTCCCACTGCTCGGAGCATCCTACTTTATCTTCGACCTCTTTGATACCAAAGTGGCGGAGAAAAAGGATGCCAATATGCAGACTACGGAATATCTGAATCCGAACCTGCCACAAGCCCATATCAAGGGTGGTGACGGTATTGGAGGCAAGTATGAGAACATGTTGAACGCCTACGGCAAGATAGAAGACCATAGTGCCGTGGAAAATATAGACCGAGACAATGAGCAAGAAAAAGAAGAATACCAAAGCAAGTATTCGGATGCAGAACTGCAACAGTTGGATGCCGAAGCCAAGAGGCAAGCAGAAATGGAAAAACAGAGAGAAGCACAAGAAGCCCATGAGCGACAAAGAGAGAATGCTGCGTTGGCGGAGCTGAACAAGGCACTTGCCGAAGCAAGGCTGAAGGGACAGCAAGCCACGCAACAGAACTCATCGTCTTCAGCAACAGCATCCGATGAAACAACAGCTACAGCCAAGGGCGGTATCAATATTGAGGGCAAAATCAAGGTGAATGAGAATGCCCGAAAGGAAGCGGACGAGAACGACAAGCCAAGTGAGGTGGTGAAAAAGGTGAAGACATCATCAGATTACTTCAATACATTGGCAGTGAACGAGAAAGAGCCTACACTGATAAAGGCCATCATTGACGAGAATGTGAAAGCCGTGGATGGAAGCCGTGTCCGCTTGCGACTACTCGATGATGTAGAAATCGGTGAGATAATAGTGAAGAAAGGCGCATACCTGTATGCCACCATGAGTGGTTTCAGTTTGCAACGAGTGAAAGGAACGGTGAAAAGCGTGCTGGTGGATGATGAAATAGTGAAAATCAACCTGTCACTCTATGACACCGACGGCATGGAAGGCCTGTATGTGCCAAGCAGCCAGTTCCGTGAGACCACCAAGGATGTGGCAAGCGGAGCCGTGACCGGCAATGTGGATATGAACACCACCAATACTGGCAGCAGCTTTTCGCAATGGGGCATGCAGACCATGCAGAATGCCTATCAGAAAACGAGCAGTGCCATAGGCAAGGCTATCAAGAAGAACAAGGTGAAACTGAAATATGGCACCTTTGTGTACTTGATAAACAGCAAAGACACCAAGAGCAAGTAAACATTAAACACTACAAAGTAAACATTACACCAAAATGAATATCAAGAAGACCATTGGCACACTGATGATGTGTGCGATAAGTGCCATACCGATGATGGCACAACAGACCTGTGCGGAGAGCTATCAGCCCTGCACCTACCAGGAGATGGAGCAGTTGACCGTGAACGAGCAAGTGACTACGGTCATTACGGCAAGTGAACCCATCCGCTTTGTGGATATATCCACTGACAAGATAGCAGGAGACCAGCCCATCAACAATACCGTGCGACTGAAGCCCAAGGAAGGAATGCATGAAGATGGTGAGGTGCTTGCCATCGTAACCATCGTGACGGAACGATACCGCACACAATATGCGCTGCTCTATACCACGAGACTGCAAGAGGCTGTGACGGATAAGGAGATACAACAGATAGAGAAGAATGCCTATAACAATCCTGCGGTCACATTGTCCTCTGCGGACATGGCTCGTTATGCTCGTCAGATTTGGAGTTCGGAAGCCCATGTGAACAATGTGAAGACCAAAGCGCATAAAATGGTGATGCGACTGAATAACATCTATTCATCGGGCGACTATTTCTTCTTGGACTTCTCGGTGGAGAACAAGACAGACATACCGTTTGACATAGACCAAATACGATTGAAGCTGACGGACAAGAAGACCACAAAGGCAACCAACTCACAGATGGTAGAGTTGCATCCTGTCTTCACGTTGGAATAGACCAAGCGTTTCCGATATGGCTACCGCAATGTGATAGTCATTCGGAAAATGACATTCCCGAATGACAAGAAGTTGACAATAGAGATGACGGAGAACCAAATCAGCGGTCGCACCATATCACTGAAGATAAACTACAGCGACGTGTTGTCGGCAGACTCATTCAATCCGATATTTCTGAAATAGAGCTATGCTAAGTGATTCAGAATCGGCAGTTGAAGACAACGCTCAATCTTAGCCAAGGTTTCGAGGGATAGGTTTTCCTGTCCTTTGAGTACCTTGGAAACATATTGCTGGCTACAGCCCATGAGTTCAGACAATCGCTTTTGGGTCATACCCAATTCCTCCATCTTGTCGAGCATCATCATTGCAATGTGCTGAGAATAGCGAAGCCATGATTTGTTAGCCATGCGCCACTCTGCATTCTCGCGCCATTTGGACGGAGTTGAAGACTGATGTTCTCTCAGTTTAGAAACAATTTCGTTTGTAGTTCTCATAATAACCTCCTTTCTATATGATTTCATTTAAGAAGTCCATGAAGGAAACAATGTTCTTTTCAATAAGGCTAAGATACAACAAATAATTGAGAAATACAACTTACAGGTTGATTATTTAAGAATATTTATGGAAGAAAGCAAGGAGTTACAAGGATTTTACAAGATATTCAGGGCGGTCATCTACATATCCGTGTTGATGGAGTTCTTCATGTACGCCATAGACCCAAGGGCGATAGACGGCTTTGGCGGTGTGGTGTGCGACCTGCACGACCGCATCAAGCAGTGGTTTATCTACCATGACGGGAACCTGGTGTATAGCAAGGTGGTGACGTTCCTTTTGGTGTGCATCACTTGCGTGGGCACGAGAAACAAGAAACATCTGGAGTTTGATGCCCGAAGACAGGTGCTGTACCCACTGGTGAATGGCGTGGGATTGCTGGTACTGTCCGTTTGGCTCTTCGGCTATGTGATGGACACTCGTCTCTATACCCTAAGATTGAACACCATTCTCTATATGGTGGCAACCATCATCGGCACTGTCTTGGTGCATATCGCCTTGGATAATATCTCGAAGTTCCTGAAGGAAGGACTGATGAAAGACCGTTTCAATTTTGAAAACGAGAGTTTCGAGCAGTGCCAGAAGGAGGAATACAACAAATACAGCGTGAATATCCCTATGCGCTACTACTATAAGGGCAAATTCCGCAAGGGATGGGTGAATATCGTGAACCCTTTCCGAGGTACATGGGTTGTGGGTACTCCTGGTAGCGGTAAGACATTCTCCATCATCGAGCCGTTTATCCGTCAGCACAGCGCAAAAGGGTTTGCCATGGTCGTTTACGACTACAAGTTCCCTACCTTGGCAACCAAACTGTATTACCACTACAAGAAGAACCAACAGATGGGCAAACTGCCAGAAGGCTGCAAGTTCAATATCATCAACTTTGTGGATGTGGAATACTCCAAGCGAGTGAACCCGATACAGCAGAAGTACATCAATAACTTGGCAGCAGCGAGTGAGACCGCAGAGACACTGCTTGAATCCCTGCAAAAAGGCAAGAAGGAAGGCGGTGGCGGTAGCGACCAGTTCTTCCAGACCTCAGCCGTCAACTTCCTCGCCGCCTGTATCTACTTCTTTATCAACTACGGCAAGGAACCATACGACAAGGACGGCAAGATGCTGATAGCAGAGAAAGTACTTGATCCGAAGACCATGCAGATGAAGCCGACCGGCAAGGTGTTTAACCATGCAGGAGAAGAAGTGGAGCCAGCCTATTGGTTAGGCAAGTATAGCGATATGCCCCATATTCTGAGTTTTCTGAATGAGAGTTATCAGACCATCTTCAATGTGTTGGAGACCGACAATGAGGTAGCACCCTTGTTAGGACCATTCCAAACCGCCTTGAAGAACAAGGCGATGGAGCAGTTGGAGGGTATGATTGGTACACTGCGTGTCTATACCTCACGCCTTGCCACCAAGGAGAGCTATTGGATATTCCATAAGGATGGCGATGACTTCGACCTGAAGGTCAGTGACCCGAAGAACCCAAGCTATCTGCTGATAGCCAACGACCCAGAGATGGAGAGCATCATCGGAGCTTTGAACGCCCTAATCCTCAACCGACTGGTGACACGAGTGAATACTGGACAAGGCAAGAACATCCCTGTGAGCATCATTGTGGACGAGTTGCCAACACTCTACTTCCATAAGATAGACCGACTGATAGGTACAGCCCGAAGCAACAAGGTGAGTGTGGCCTTGGGATTCCAGGAACTGCCCCAGTTGGAGGCAGACTATGGCAAGGTGGGTATGCAGAAGATTATCACCACCGTAGGCAATGTGGTAAGCGGTTCGGCACGAAGCAAGGAAACATTGGAATGGCTATCCTCCGACATCTTCGGAAAGGTGGTGCAACTGAAGAAAGGCGTGACCATTGACAGAGACAAGACGAGCATCAACCTGAATGAGAATATGGATAGTCTTGTTCCAGCCAGTAAAATCTCGGATATGCCGACAGGATGGATCTGCGGACAGACGGCAAGAGACTTTGTGGCTACCAAGACCGGCATGAATGGCAGTATGAACATACAGGAAAGCGACGAGTTCAAGACCAGTAAGTTCTATTGCAAGACCGACTTCGATATGGCAGATATCAAGAAAGAGGAAAGCGAGTATATGCCACTGCCCAAGTTCTATACCTTCAAGAGCCGTGATGAACGTGAGCGCATCCTCTATAAGAACTTCGTGCAAGTTGGTGAGGACGTGAAAGCCATGATAGCAGAGATATTTAACAAGAAGAATGCCAAGTGACGATACATCAAAGTAAAACAAAACGAGATTCATGACAGTAAAGATACGGACATACATCATTCTAGCACTCTTGGTTCTGTGCCAGAATATCATGGCACAGAATAAGACACCCACAACAGACAGCCCAAGCCAAAGCGACTTGAGCATCTTCGCATTACCACCCTTTGAGCGAGCTGTGCGGTGCATCAAGTATTATGAAGGGTGGCACGACATCAAGCGCAACTATCCCTATATCGGGTGGGGACACCGGATATTGCCTCATGAGAAGTATAGGAAGAACCTCACCTTTCAACAGGCAGACTCGCTATTGCGTTCTGACCTGAGAAAACTCTGTACCCTATTCAGAAAGTACGGTAGAGACACTTTGATTCTTGCCGTACTAGCCTATAATATCGGACCCTACAAGATATTAGGGAATGGAAAGTACCCCAAGAGCCGACTCCTGCAGAAAATAGAGCAAGGCGAAAGAAATATACGTAGGGAGTATCTTGATTTTTGCAGATACCAAAGACGCAAGATAGCCTCTATCCATAGGAGGAGACAGACAGAGCTGCTATTGCTATACAAACCATAGAAGCAACATCGACGAAGCGTACCCAAATAGCTATTGATATACAACTACATTCTTGCCATACCGTTGCTTACATATATTATAAGGTGTAAATAACCAAAAAGCAACATTATTCACAAATAAAAAAGTAAGTTTTATGGCAACAGTAAAAGTAAAATTTAGAGCATCCTCGGTGCCAGGAAAGGAAGGCACATTGTATTATCACCTCATCCACCAGCGCAGTCTGCGCTGGATCAGTACCGACTATCATGTCTTTCCAGACGAGTGGAACGACAAGAAGTCGGCTATCATTGTTTTTAACCGCAACAATAGACAGGCACATCTGCAGCTCATCCAGTCGCAAATAAATTGGGAGATGAAGCAGATGCAGCGTATCGTCCGTGACAAGGATGCAGAGGGCATCCCTTATACCATTGACGACATTGCCAAGGAGATACAGCAGCTGCCACCGAGCCAGAGCGTTTTTGCTTTCTTCCGCCAACAGATAGCCAAGAAAGAGCAGATGCAGTGCATCGGTACCAAGAACAACTATGCTAATGCAGCTAACCGATTTATGGAGTTTCGTGACAATGAAGACCTTACCTTCTCACAAATGACAAGCGACATGATGGAGATGTATCAAGCATGGCTGTTCAACAGAGGTATCGGACAAAACACCGTGGCGTTCTATCTGCGTACCCTTCGCACCCTCTACAACAAGGCGGTGGAAGCAGGCCAAGCTCCACCCAACGACATCTTTTCTCACGTGCAGACCGCTAACGTGAGAACTGCCAAACGTGCAATTACTGTAAAGGATATTCGAAAAATAGAGAAATTGGACTTGCCAAGAGGATCGTCCCTTGATAAGGCACGAGACCTGTTTCTGCTCAGCTTCTATCTCCGGGGCATGGCATTTGTGGATATGGCGTTCCTGAAGAAGACAGACTTGAAATGTGGATTAGTGAACTACAACCGTCGCAAGACCCATCAAAATCTCAATATTGAGTGGATGAAGCCGATGCAAGCCATTATCGATAAGTATGCTGAACAGACCCAAGAGACTCCTTATCTGCTACCCATCCTGACAGGAAAGGAATCCTCTCCATACACCGCATACCGCAAGGTGGAGCACAACACGAACTACAACTTGAAGAAAATCGGTGAGATAGTAGGCTTGAAGATACCGCTGACCACCTACGTGGCACGCCACACGTGGGCAAGTGTAGCTTTGCACATGAATATCCCGATAGCCACCATCAGCGAGGGCATGGGACACAACTCCTACAAGACCACACAGATTTACTTGCAGTCAATAGACGTAGCAACCATCAACGAAGCCAACAAGAAAATCATCCAACAGGTGATTACTGCCCATTTTTAGAAGAAAAAGTGGTGAAAACGCTAATAAATATTATAAAAATCGTGTTTATTGCAGAATTTCGACATTATTACAAAATATATGCGTAACTTTGCACACGATAAGTGTGTCCTGAGACAGAATGAAGTCAGATATTGGCTATATTGACGGATTTCAGTCGTAACTTCTAAAGAGATGGTGGCAGACCCACTGCATTCGGTATGCAGGTACTGATTGCAAACCACTTTGTGCTGCTCTGATGGAAACAGATGGGTAGTAGAACGACAATTGAAAGCCTTCCTTTAGGTTGGCAAGGTATGTGTCAAGGAGATGAACGCAAGTGAACCATTGATGAAGCATCGTTAGCAAAGTTATCAAGTCACATCAAAACCAAGGTGTTTTTCGTATCTTGGGATAATGGCAGAGGAAACCTGTTTACTGTCTGCTGGGTGTGCGGTGTAAAGATGGCATGAACTTGACATGGGCTCTTTAGAGGAACAGGAGAAATAGGCATGGAATGCTAAGGGAAAATGCTGAGAGCCGTTAAACGCAAGGCAGAAAGTACTGATGTCTATGTCTGTGGCGGACTACCTCGTAGTAGTGTTGAAGTCTCTGTAATGGGGATGGAGCGAAGGGGGTGGCGTACTTAGCCAAATTCAAAGTCCAACTCTACAAATAGAGGATGAAACAATGAACGAGGCAACCTTTGTAATAATAATAAAATTAACAAAGAGTAAGTGCGAAGAGCCGTGTGAGGGGAGACTTTCAAGCACGGTTCCGAGAGAAGGGTGGGTGAAAATCCCTCCCCTTACTCGACTTTATTAGAATTCATAAAATGGACAGACCGATCAACAGAATCAAGGTGATGCTCGCCGAGAAGCGTAAATCCAACAAATGGTTGTCAGAAGCACTTGGCGTTGCTCCAACGACAGTATCAAAGTGGTGTACGAATAATGCCCAACCTCCGATGGAGACATTCATGAAGATAGCAAAGCTTCTGGAAGTGGACATCAATGAACTACTCCGCTTTGACGAATTGGAGACACCTCAAAATAAAGATTAACATAATAAAGAAATACATTATGCAGTTAAATGAACTTCATATACAGAATTTCCGCTGTTTCAATGATTACCGTATCACTTTCGCCCCAGGGCTGACAGTGCTGTTCGGCAAAAACGGCACAGGAAAGACAACGCTGATACATGCCATCCACAAGGCACTCAGCTTTGCATTCAAACGCGACAAAGAAGAAAAAGCGCTCAATCTGGGTGCAGGTTTTCCAGATTTGAAGCCACGTGATTATAATAAGGGAGAAGATTTGACAAGAGACCCAAAGACCGGGATGCCATTTTCTTTTGTCAACATACATGCGTGTGCCACATTCGAAGGTGTTTCCCTTGATTGGGACATGTATGCCTCCACATCCACCTTTAAGGTGCAGCCAAGTAAGTTTGGAGAAGCATCCATGCGTTTGAAGAATCGCATCAAAGAAACAGACCAACTACCAATGTTTGCCTATTTCTCTGATGGCTTTCCTCATGTAACCAAAGAGACCAAGCTCAGCGAAAAAGAGATGAGTCTAAGAAACCTCGGTTATCTTGGTTGGGATGAAGAAACAGCCTATTCCGACATCTGGATAAATCGGCTCACGATGATTTGGACACTTTGGGACAGAGCAAATCGTACATTAGATGGAGAGAAAAAGGCATTAGAGAATTGTGAGAATGCTAAGGCTCAGGGTATAGTAAATGAAGAAGAATACAATGAGGACATAAAACTCCACAAGTCACGCCTCGAAAATGCTGAACGAGAGAAATCCCGCTACGATGACGAGGTTCAGGCTATCCGCAATTGCCTGATAAAATTCTCGCAGGGCGACAAGAATATCGAAGTGACAGATTTCTTTGTCAGTGTATATGAAGAAAGCGGACTTTGCCTACAGACACGTGACGGAAGCAATCCATCGTTTATCAAACTTCCTGCAGGTTACAAGCGTCTGTTCTTTATGGTACTCGATATTGCATATCGTTCATTACTTCTGAGCAACGGAAGTACAACCGACCTTGCCGGAATTGTGGTGATTGACGAGATTGACCTCCACCTACATCCCGAGTTGGAGCAGTCCGTTCTTGCACGATTCCGCAAGACATTTCCGAGAGTACAGTTTATCATCAGCACCCATTCACCATTGGTACTGTCTGGAGTAGAGAACAAACCAGAGAACATCGTATATAGCATGCACGTAGATGATGGTGTGCGAACCCTCAGTGTTCACCGCACATACGGAATCGATGCCAACAGTCTTATCGCAGAAAACATGGGAGCAGCCAACCGCACATCAGCGGTGATGGAACAAATACGAGCTATTGAGGACTGTGTTTCAGTAAAAGATCTCAAGAAAGCCAAGGCATTGCTTTCAGATCTGGAAAAGGAAACAGAACCGACACAACCAGAACTTGTCCGTCTCCGTGCCATTATCAAACGCTTAGAAATCATAGGAAGATGAGACTTGTAAGAAAAGATTATTCTACAGAAGTGGTCCGCCGTCACGAAGCAGAGCTACAAGCTCGACAGTTGGACGAGCAGAGTCTTCTCAACCCGAACGTATATCCTGGACTAACAGGCCGCAAACTTTGGAGGATGGTGCGAGACATCCAGGTGATTCCCCACTTATGGGACTTAAAGCACCAGATGTACGATGAGCAAGGCGGAATATGTTGCTATTGTGGATTGCGCATATTCGAGGATTCGGAAGGCAGAAAACAATCTGTGGAGCATGTTGTTCCCAAGGGCGCTCATCGTGAATTAGTGGGTGAATACAAGAACCTCTTGCTTACTTGTAGCATTACCGATGATGATGCCAACCTCATGGGAGTTGCCACAAACGATCCGACACTTAGGCATTGTGATGACAGCAAGGCTGACAAGCCTTTGCATTATACGCCATTAATGCCCGGGTGCGAAACAGCATTCCAATATGATGTCGTGGGAGGGGTACAAGCTACAGACGACCAAGCACAAGCAGACATAGAAACATTGCGTTTGGATTGTGACTTGCTGAAAGAACGCCGCAAGGCAGCCCTTAGCATTTTGTTTGACGAAGACGGCAACTTCATATCTTCTGAAGAATTACGAAAGATTTCCACAGACATCATGTCTCGTGATGAAGACAACAGATTGCCTGAATTCTGTTTTGTCATAAAGAGTGTAGCAGATTCTGTATTGTCAGAGAATGCTATAGCTACAATTTAAAAAAAGCTGACAATACACATTTCATATAGAGTTTTCTGATTAGGTCTAAAAGTGAAGACTAATCAGAAAACTCTCTTTTTTATAGCCATTTTGCAATTCAGCCTTGAAACAGGACATATTTTATACTGTTTCAAGGCTGAATTGCAAAGCCAACGAGCGGATTATATCAAAAGATCTTGAAAGAGTTGTAAATAAATCGGTATGTTTACCACACCCCCAGAATGATGGGATAAAATGTTTAGCAAACTTCGCCCTTTCTTATGGTAAGAGATACAACTTAATGCAAAAGTACGAAAAATTGTTGGATTACGTGTCAGATTTTATCATTTTCTGTATGCCATCCCCCAAATTTAACACAAATGTTTAGCAAATCCGCCTCGAAAGAGCTCTCAAAATGGCAGATTTGCTGTCTATTCGGTTGTTTTTGCTCTCTTACCATAAGAGTGTGCAACAAATGTAAGATAAAGATACATGTGCAGAGGCTGCAAGCCAAGCACTCATAATACGATTAAGATTATGCGCAACAATAACAAATTGACTAGGCTTCCACAACCATCTTGTATGGTTGCAGCTGAGGACATAAAGTAGAGCAGGATTTATGAAACCGGATGGTACGAGTTCTTTTTCTACAGCCGACGAGAAACTTGTTTCTCCAAAGGGCAACCACGTTACAGAGCCAGACGCAAAGACTGGTTCTGCGATAAAGAAGTGTCGTCAATCGGACGGAACAACATGGTCTTACATCTTCGTTCATAATAGTAAAGTGAAGAAGTTGGAAGAGCTGTTAGAGAAGGACGGCAGAACCTATTTTGTGCATAAGACAGTTCGTTATTTCAAGAAACTTGGCAAACAAAAAGTGCAGCACCAGGAAGTGCCGACCGTCAGCGGTCTGGTCTTCTTCCAAGGTTATCCCGAAGAGATACAAGCCTATCTCGACCAGAAGTTTCCCCACGCTCGCCTATGCAAAAATTGTAGCACAGGTAAGGTGGCAGAGATACCCGATACGCAGATGCAACCCTTCATGCGTGTCGCGGAGACTTCACCTGAGCGCATCCGTTTCCTGCTACATCCCTATCATTATTATGCTCGCAACCGCATTCTCCTCCGTATCACCACGGGTGAGATGGCAGGACTAGAAGGCAACATCATCCGTATCGACCGAGACCGCCGTCTGGTGATGGACATCGGTGGAATGAGTGTAGCAATCAGCGGTGTTCATGCCGAGCACTTTGAGGAAGTGGAGCAAAGCAAAACCTCAATCACCCATGAAAATATCTTCTATCAGCGCAACCTGCAGGAGCGGCAAGTGCTGATAGACCGCTATTTCCATCCTGTAAAAGACGACAAGGAAGTGGCGTTGCAGGCAGAAAACATCGACTATCTGAGAAAGTACGCCTTGGATGAGGTGGCACACAATCGCATTACCTTCAATGACACATGGAACATCTATTCCTTTATCATTGAGGAGATTGGCTACTATTATTCACCATTCATAGAACAGTTCAAGGAACACCTCGACCCCATCATGCGTGAAGGAGGCAAGGTACTCCAAGAAATGGAACAGATTATCAAAAGTCCTCATATCAGTCCTAATGACAAGACCAGATATGAGAATGATTATCAAAGGATCTTGTCGCAATATGATTATCTGTTCTAAAGATTCAGACATCATACCATGACCGATTTCGCAACTTTTGCACAAAAGATTATCAACGAGCTTACGAAAGAAGGCAGAAAGCATACCGCTGAGACACGCAAGTATTCAGCCAATCGCCTATTGATGTTTATGGCCAACAAGCCCACACCTATGGACAAATGGGACGAATTGTTTGTCCAAGACTACGAGACATGGCTGAAAGCACAGGGGCTATCGGCTTCTACAATCGCCTATTACCTGTCACAATTGTGTGCATTCTATAAGCAAGCTGTAAAAAGAGGAAACATACAAGAGCAAGACATTTTTCGCCTGGTAAACAAGACGCCATCGCCAAAACCTGCCGTCCAACAGTTTCCCTCGATAGCCGAGTTGCGCTATTTGCAAACTCTCAATCTTAATAAGTCGCAGGATTTCGCTCGAGACATGTTCCTGTTCTCACTTTATGCAAGAGGCATGAACTATGTGGATATGGCATATCTGAAGAAATCCAACGTTAAAGACGGAATGCTCACTTACATTTCCCATACATCAGACAACAATCCTGCTGTCACCATCAAATGGGACAAGGCAATGCAGCAGATAGCTGACAAATATACCTCCAACACAGAGTATATGTTTCCTATCATCATCAAGGGAGGAAATGACGATGAAACAGAACAAATAAAAAGAAGTCGCCATAATGTGGTGTACAACTTGCGTTCTATTGGCAAGCTATATAAATTCAGCGTGTCACCTACCATCGCCATGACCAAGGATTTGTGGCGCAAGATTATGGATGAGGTGAGCGTGAGTGAGGTGATATAAATAAAAACATAGCATGAAAGGAATAAAAGAATCTGTAAATAATTCTGCAAAAAGAATACAGGAGGTAACCCTGGATAATCTGATTGGATTGTCAACAGGTTTTGAAAGACTTGATGAAGTTCTCGGTGGATTTGTAGAAGGAACACTTGTCACTATAGGAGGACGAACAGGTATGGGCAAAACAGCTTTTGCCTTCAACTTGTTGAGGAATCTCTCAATTGAAAAGAATATTCCTTCGCTGTATATTTCATTAGAGAGTACAGAGCAGTTGTGTACCAATACGCTTATTGCATGTACGCTTAACATAAAGTATAGAACATTGCTTAGTGGTCAACTAATTGCAGAGGAATGGGAAAAATTGGACAAGGGATTATCTATAATAGCAAATGCACCTGTTTATCTGGATACAAAATCAACTTACACAGTAGATGATATTTGTAAAACTGTAGAAGAAGCAGTACAAGAATATCAAGTAAAGGTTGTTTTCATCGACTATTTGCAATTGATTTGTGCAAAGACTGGGTTCACAGAAAACAGATACTTGGAGTTGAACTATATAACGAGGAGATTAAAAGCCTTGGCAAAAGAGTTCTGCATTACAATCGTATTGCTTTCTCAGTTGAATAGAAATTCTGAGGGCGAAAAGCGTTTTGATCATCGACCTGTTTTAACAGACCTTAGAGATAGCGGAACTATTTGCGATGACAGTGATGTGGTTTGCTTTGTGCATAGACCAGAATATTATTATATCTACCAAGATGATAAAGGTAATGATATGCATAATGTCGCATTGATTATTGTCGCCAAGAATAGATTAGGCTATACAGGAGATGCTGTATTGCATGTAGATATGGCAAGCAGAAGATTCTTTGAGGGTTCTTTAGATGATAATATGATGGATGATTTAACATGTGGCTTAGATATGCCAAGTGTTGGGCAACCATTTTAGATGACAAATCTCCGAGCTTGGCAAGGAGAATTATTAAACTCTAAATTTAATAAATTAAAAGTTATGGGTAAATTTAACTTGTAGCTAAAGCCAAGGATGATGGCTTTAGCATTTAAATTGGTGATGTGGATAAGTACATTAGTATCATTTTCCACATTGAATGGATTCTTTTAGTCGCCAATTACAACTTCTGAGTTTGAAATCTGTTAGTTCTTAGCAGAAAACATACCAGAAGACTAGTGTGACAAAGAGAAAACGTTGCCAACTGTAGCTTGGTCAACATCAGCCTAACGCATGGACAGCTTATCTGCGGTTCGAGTCCGCAGGTTAGGCCAAACAAAACGACAGCAATATTATGTGGAAAGATTCGGAAACAATAATCGACTATTTGAACTTTGACTATATCATTGATGCTGTGGTCAAACTTGTGCTTGATGAAGACTTATCTCCGTCAAGCATAGGACTCTATGGAGATTGGGGAAGCGGAAAATCCAGTCTGATGAAGATGGTTGAACAACATCTTATATCTATGGATAATAAGTCGATACTATGTATTCGATTTAATGGATGGCTATTTGAAGGATATGAAGATGCCAAGACTGCGTTATGCGGAACCATTCTTGAATCAATCCACAAAAAAGAAGGACTTTCTTCTCAGGTTAAAGGAAAAGTTAAAAAACTATGGAACAAAGTCGATGTTCAAAAAATATTGGGCAAAGGCATACGATATGGTTTGGATTACTTTATGACAGGCTGTGTTCTTAGTTTAACCGATTTTACAATATCCCAGATAACCAATGCCTTGAAAAAGAATGTTGAAAACGTTACAGAGGAAGATATTGCTAAAGCCTTACGTTCATTGAAGACAGATAACAATATACGTAAGGACATCAAGAATTTTCACAATGAATTTGAAAGCATTCTGAAAGAAACCAAAATCAAGCATCTTGTTGTCTTCATTGATGAGTTAGACCGTTGTTCTCCAGAAACTATCTTAGACATTATTGAGGCTATGCGATTATTCCTTTTCGCCAAGGGGACTTCGTTTGTCATTGGTGCAGACCAGCGATTGATAGAATACGCCATCAAGACCAAATACAAAGAGGTTATTGGCAATAATCTTGATATTGGTCGTGAATATATGGAGAAAGTAATTCAATATCCAGTAAACATTCCTGCCCTTGACGAGAATGAAGTAGAACAATATATATCATGTCTCTTGCTAGAAAAGGATTTGGAGAATAACGAATTTGAAGAAATACTTCAAATTATAAAAAAACTAAAGCCTTTGGAAAGATTTGACTACGAATATTTGAATCTAAAGAAGGCTGAATTAGCTAATAAATGCAAGAAATCTTTGTATTTATCTGGACAAATATCTTCTGTTTTAGCAAAGCAGATTAATGGTAATCCACGCCAATGCAAAAGATTCCTTAACACTCTTTTCATGAGACTTGCTATGGCAAAGTCAAGGCATATCGAGTTAAAGAAAAATGTGATGGCAAAACTTATGCTAATAGAGTACTTTGCTACACCTTTGTATAAGTTGGTAATAGATCCAAAGAACAAAGGAGAGTTTGCAAAATTTGAGAGTGGCGAGGATGATGTTGCCTTATTCAAGGATTATGCCAATAATGATTGGGTAAAAGCCTGGAAAGGTATTACTTGCAAAATTTCAGATAAGAACATAAGTGACTATTACTACTTCTCTAATTCACGCTTCACCTATAACCAATCTGTAGGATTACTGCTTTCACCAATTGGACAATTATGCCTAGAAAAACTGATGGCAAAGAATGAAACAAACAGGAAAGAAGCCGAAGCCTTTTTAAAGGAATTGTCTCTGATGGATAGAAAGCATATTGCCAACACATTGTTTGAGCGATTGAAAATGGAAGACAAACTTGACAATGATTTATTCAAGTCTTACGCTTTAGTTATTTGCCATAATGACATGATAACCGAAGCCTTGCTTCAGATTAAATCCATTCCAAGTGATAGATATAGTCAAGCACAAAAAATATATTTGCAAAATTTTGCAGATATTTTGTCTCCGGAAGAAAAAGAAAGTCTGAAATCTTATTTTGGAGATAATTTTGGACAAATCGGGAAAACATTAGAACACATTATTAAGAAAAATAAGTAATGGGAACATCCAGTCTATATAAAGGTCCCAAAAGTGCAGTCTTATTGCCTTTGGATTTTACAGAAGACAAAGAGAACAGTGGTATAGGTGATTTGAGTACCGGAGAAATTCCAGACTTAGAATCCTATAAGGATGAAGAACAGGATAAAGATAAAGATGAAGAACAAGGAAATTCTGAAGAAAGTAAATTTGCGACAACAACATATTTTCAATCCGCCAAGCGAAACTTTACAAGTTCTTTCGGTGGAAGTACATCGAAGGTAAAAACTGCGATTAGTGGCTATGTTAAAGCTTTAGGAGGACACAAACAAGCTACTCGTCAATCAAAAACAGCCCGAAAGGTTACTGGAGGGATGTTTTATTTGCTTTCGGGTTCACCAGAAACTGTAAAAAAGAAGTTTGAGGAGGCTGGCATCCCTGTAGATGGTCGTCCAGTCAAAGATGTACTCAGTGACATTTGTTTGCATCTTGCCCCAGCACCTAATAGTTTGGAAGACGCTTTGGTGATGGATTCTTTGATGGATGCAATGTCGGAGTTGTCGGAAACTTTTGATATAACAGAAGACATACTTGAAGTTATAAACAAGGAATTTCTACAGCAGTTCTTAAGTGTATTCGTAAAAGCGTATATTTTTAATAAGATTATACGTGATTGCTCTTATGGAGTATTGAAGAAATGTGAGTCTGCAAAAGAGATTAGGGACGGCGAGAAACAGATAAAAGACATAGTTGATGCTATTGTAGATTATGTTCTTCCTAAATGTATGGTAGAGGGAACAACGCCTGAAGAAATTTCAAAGGCTGTTGATGGTATGTATGATGCATGTTACCAAGAAGCAGAAAGGATAAAATGATGATAAAATATATCTGTAAGTTATCGAACACAGATTTATTCTGTAAGAATGGTTACCAGACTGTTGACCTATGGAATTCCACTATGTTCAAGTCAACATTTTGGACAAGACGCAAGCAACAGTTGTTGACTATCCCCCATTTCTTTCAGGATGAAGCCTTGGATTTGTTCTACATATCGCTAATGGCGTTTTATGCCGATTGTAAGGTTAGTAGATCTGGTTGTCCTGATAGATGGACACGTGAGTTTGCTATAGAAATGCCTGTCTTGAAAATAAATGCATGGGATGCAAACAAAGCATTATTAGAATCTGCGCTTAATTTCCTTACAGGTGATCGATGGCATTTTTCTTTCCGTGAACGTCCTTACTATATAGAAGGAGAAGCGAACTATAAGAAAAATCTCCACAGATACAGAAATACTAGAAAAATTCAAGATACAGATATTTTTTGTATGTTATCTGGTGGACTTGATTCCTTTATTGGTGCCATAAATCTCTTGGGTGCTCAAAAACAGCCAATCTTTGTTGGTAATTATAATGGTGGCAAGGGTGTTAGCGTTTATCAAGAGAAGGTAATTGATAGTCTGGTTTCACATTTTGATTATGCAAGAAATCATTTCTTTCAATTCTATGCATCACCAAGTAGCGCAAATGAGAATACAACACGTTCGAGGTCTTTCATGTTCTTTGCCCATGCCATTCTGTTGGCATCAGGAATGGGACACCAAGTGAATTTGTGCATACCAGAAAATGGCGTCATATCACTTAATGTTCCATTGACCATACACAGAGCAGGAAGTTTGAGTACAAGAACCACCCACCCCTATTATTTAGGTTTGTTACAAAAAATCATGGATAATATGGGAGTTCAAGTAAAAATGTATAATCCTTTTCAGTTTAAGACTAAAGGAGAGATGATAGTTGAATGTGCAGATTTGGATTTTCTTAAAAAGAACATTCATTGGACGATGTCATGTTCACATCCTGACTTAGGACGATGGAGAGGAGAGTCTGCCTCCAATCATTGTGGTGTATGTCTGCCTTGTTCCATAAGAAGGGCTGCCATTCACAAGGCACAAATACAAGATACAAGCATCTATCGTGATGAATATTATCAAGACGAAGAAGCTTCCATCAATTTAAAATCCTACAGATTAGGACTCTCACAAAAATGTGATCCATACTTTGCAATACAAAAGAATGGTCCCATTTATGATAGCAGAGATGAATATGCAGCATTGTATCAACGAGGAAGGCAAGAACTACTTGACTTTCTAAAAACTATTTCATGAGACTATACGATACACATTTTCATTTAGACTTACAGAAGAACGTTAAAGCGGCAATAGAAGAAATTAGTGCCAACAAGATTTATACTATTGCCATGACAAATCTTCCTGTATTATATGAGAAGGAACAAAAAGAATACGAAGACTCATATATAAGAATTGCTTTAGGGTTTCATCCTGAACTAATTGGCGAATACAAGAAGTATATCCCCATGATGTGGGAAAAATTGCCAAGTGCCAGATATGTAGGAGAAGTTGGGCTTGATTTTTCCGATAGCGTATACAAAAAGGAACAATTAACCTTTTTTGAAGAGTTGATTGAAAAATGCCGAGAGGATAAGAATAAAATTTTGTCCATTCATTCAAGAAAAGCAGAAATAGAGGTTTTGAATTGTCTAAGAGGAAGAATTTCCTTTAAACCCATATTGCATTGGTATACTGGTAATATTAAAAACATAGAAGATGCTGTGGATATCGGATGCTATTTCTCTATCAACCAGAAAATGGTGCAAACTATAAGATTTAAGAAAATGGTAGAGATAATCCCATTAAATAGAATTTTACTAGAGACAGATAGTCCATTTGGTTCCAACACACAGGCTCACAGCAATATGTTAATCCAACCAATATCAATGTTGGCTAATATATTAAAAATGAAAAAAGAAGATGTGGAACAAATTATTTGGAATAATTTTCAAGCATTATTAAGAATATAAACATGATAGTTTTACCAGATACAAAAACTTTTGATTCCAGCATTCGCATGGTTCAACTCGTAGGAGGTGTAACCAAAGAGGAAATGTTGAAAGTCTGCAATAAACTCGATTTGTATGTCAGTCCCAACCTACGGAAAGATGAGACTGTACGTCGAGTAGCGCAGGAACTGCTTGATAGTCCTATTGAGATATTGAGCAACCTCAACAAGCAAGAGTTGCAAATCATCGATGAATTTGTCAAGGACGGTGCCAACACCTATGTTGTTCGCAAGATGCGCAAGACCCAGTACAAGCTTCAGAAACTATACTTGGTTGCCACCTATTGCGATGAGGAAAATCAAGAATGGCACATGCTTATGCCCGACGAACTGCGTGAGGCCTTGTTAAGCAACTACAAGTTCTATCTTGACTTGGCGGAGAAAGGTCAGAAAGGGCCGACTGCCAAGCAACTCCGCATGATGGCGGCAATGAAAAGGATTATGGGAAAATAATACTTTTATGAGCGAGAAGACTGCATCAATAGGCTATACACTAAATTGAGTGCAAACACACATATTTATTATTATAAGTTAAAATTTTCATGGAAAAAAGGAACGTAGCCCTTATTACGGGCATTACAGGTCAGGATGGCTCTTATTTAGCAGAATTGTTGTTGGAAAAAGGTTATGATGTACACGGCACTATCCGTCGTTCATCTACAGACTTTCGTGAGCGCATCGCTCACTTGGAAGGTCAGCCAAACTTCCATCTTCACTATGCCGATCTCGGTGACTCAATGAGCATCATTCAGGTGATGAATAAGGTAAAACCAACAGAAGTTTATAATCTTGCAGCACAGAGCCACGTACAGGTAAGCTTCGACTCTCCTGAGTTTACTGCTGATGTGGATGCCACAGGTGTGCTACGTATCCTGGAGGCTATCCGTCAGTGTGGTTTGGAAAAGACTTGCCGCATGTATCAGGCTTCAACATCTGAACTTTATGGTAAAGTGGAGGAGGTTCCACAGAACGAGAACACACCGTTCCATCCTTATTCTCCTTACGCTGTTGCCAAGCAGTATGGATTTTGGATAGTGAAGGAGTACCGTGAGGCATACAATATGTTCTGCTGTTCAGGTATACTCTTCAACCATGAGAGTGAGCGCCGCGGCGAGACTTTCGTAACTCGTAAGATTACATTGGCAGCTGCCCGCATCAAGCAGGGCAAGCAGGAAAAGCTTTATCTCGGCAACCTCGACTCGCTCCGTGACTGGGGCTACGCTAAGGACTACGTTGAGTGTATGTGGCTCATCCTTCAGGCAGAGAAGCCGGAGGATTTCGTTATCGCCACTGGTAAGCAGCACTCGGTTCGTGAGTTCGCTCAGTTAGCCTTCCATTATGTCGGCATCGAACTGAAGTGGGAAGGCAAGGAAGAGAACGAGAAGGGTATCTGCGTTGAGGGTCCTGAGGAACTTATAGGTAAGACCCTCGTGGAGGTATCTCCAGATTTCTACCGTCCTACCGACGTAGTTAATCTTTGGGGTGACCCAACAAAGGCAAAGGCCAAGCTAAACTGGAATCCTAACACCACATCATTCGAAGATTTGGTGAAGATTATGGTTGAGAATGATATGGCAAAGGTTGCGGCTGAGGATGCTGGAATGAAAGTTCGTACCAATCTCGCTGAATATTTGGAAAAGGGAATTGTGAAGTAATATGTTAGACAAGAATAGTAAGATATACATAGCAGGACACCACGGACTCGTTGGTTCTGCTATATGGAATAACCTTAAGAAGAGAGGGTATAACAATCTGGTGGGTCGTTCTCACAAAGAACTCGATCTCACTGATCAGTATGCTGTACAGAAGTTCTTCGATGATGAGCGTCCAGATGCTGTGGTCTTGGCAGCAGCTTTCGTGGGTGGTATCATGGCAAACTCGCTTTATCGTGCTGATTTCATCATGCAGAACATGAAGATGCAGTGCAATGTGATCAGCAATGCTTATTCTCATGGTGTGAAGAAGCTCCTCTTCTTGGGCAGCACCTGCATATATCCTAAGGATGCACCTCAGCCTATGAGCGAGGATGTTCTCCTGACTTCCCCTTTGGAATACACCAATGAGGAGTATGCCATCGCAAAGATTGCGGGACTGAAGATGTGTGAGAGTTACAATCTCCAGTATGGCACTAACTACATCGCTGTGATGCCAACCAACCTCTATGGTCCCAACGACAACTTCCACTTGGAGAACAGCCACGTGATGCCAGCCATGATGCGTAAGATTTATCTTGCCAAGCTCATCCACGACGGCGACTGGCACAGCATCGAAGTGGACATGAACAAGCGTCCTATCAACCCAGACGATAAGCTTCGTGCCATCATAGGCGATGGCAACGTGGACGGCCATAACGAGCATGAGCGCATCTTGAAGGCTTTGGAGTTCTATGGTATCTACAATAATAAGGTGGTGCTCTGGGGCACTGGCAAGCCTCTTCGTGAATTCCTTTGGAGCGAGGATATGGCTGATGCCAGCGTGCATGTACTCCTGAACGTAGAATTCAAGGACATCATCGGCATTGAGAAATACTCTTCCGTATTTTACGGAGCAAAGGTCGATGGAACAGTCGATAGAAACAACTCTGAAGGTCGTGGCGGTGCCATCCCATCGCTCGGCGAGATTCGCAACTGTCATATCAATGTTGGTACAGGCAAGGAGTTGACCATCCGTGAGCTCTCCGAACTTGTTAGAAAGGCAGTAGGTTTCGATGGTAAGATAGAATTCGATGCCACCAAACCAGACGGCACCCCTCGAAAACTCATTTCCGTGGATAAACTTCACAGTCTCGGCTGGACCCACAAGGTCGAGATAGAGGATGGCGTTAAGAAACTCTATGAGTGGTATCAGGAGAATCTGAATGGCTAAGACGATCGTGTTCATAACAAAGAATCTGAATTTCAATCTTGTATAACAACAATGACGATTATAAAGAAATTGTCCCATTAATGAAGTCTATCAATAATATTATGGCGTATAAAGTCCTTGAAATTATTAATACACTAGGAGTAAAAATGGTTCATTATGAGCACCGGAAATTAAATTTATACTAAGTTATGTTAACTCAAACATTAGATAACAACAAACGAATAGCAAAGAATGCATTCTTACTTTACATAAGGATGTTATTCTTGATGATAATAAGTTTATATACTTCAAGGGTCATACTACATGCTCTTGGAGTGGTAGACTATGGAATTCATAATGTAGTAGGTGGAGTAATTGCAATGTTGAATTTCATAAACAACTCGTTATCTGCGGCTTCATCTAGATTCATTACTTATGATATAGGACAGGGCAACTTGGACGTGATGAAGAAAACATTTGGAAATATACTTTGCATTCACTTCATTATTGCAGGATTTATCTTATTGATAGGAGAAACTATTGGATTATGGTTCATGATGACACAACTTCAAATACCAGAAAATAGGTATGTAGCGGCATTTTGGGTCTATCAGTTTTCGGTATTTACTTCAATCATAAGTATTATAAGTGTTCCATACAATGCCGCAATAATAGGACATGAAAAGATGTCAGCTTTTGCTTATATATCAATAATAGAGGCAGTACTTAAATTGCTTATCGTCGTATTCTTAATAATTTTACCTTTTGACAAATTGATTATTTATGCAATAATGCTATTTATGATACAAGTAATAGTGAGGCTGGTCTATGGCATATATTGCAAGAAAAAATTTGAAGAAGTAAACGCAAAAATAAAATTTGACAAGAAAATTTTTAATGAAATATTTTCTTTTGCGGGATGGACGATGACGGGAAATCTTGCTGTCATGGGATATACGCAAGGTCTAAATATTCTATTGAATATATTTTATGGACCAGCAGTGAATGCCGCAAGAGGTTTAGCTGTACAAGTACAAACAGCTTGTAGACAATTCTGTGCTAATTTTCAAATGGCTCTAAACCCTCAACTTACAAAAAGTTATGCGCAAGGAAATTTGCCAGAGATGCACAATTTACTAAACAAGAGTTCGAAGTTTTCATACTATATACTTTTCATCATAACATTACCATTATTATTTGAAACGGATTTCATCTTAAAATTATGGCTCAGTGAAGTGCCGAATCACACATCAAATTTCCTAAGGCTCATTTTAATTACAGGATTGATTTATTCTTTGGCCAATCCATTAATAGTGTCTGTTCACGCAACAGGAGACATTAAGAAGTTCCAAATTATTGAAGGCTTTATGTTGCTCACTATTGTACCGATTTCTTATATCTGTTATAAATTATGGAAAATAGAACCGGAATATTTTTTTGTTATTCATTTGGTTGTAGAATTTGTGACTCAATACGCACGCTTAAAAATAGTTTTGCCTATGATAAATATGGAATTACAAAGCTATATAAAGAACGTAGTGTTTCCGATACTTCTTGTAACAGCCATTACCCCCATAATTCCATACATTTTATATTTTAGCTGTGCAAAGGGATTCGGTTCATTTATATTAATATGTATGACTTGCACGATATTAAATGTTATTACCATATATACATTGGGGCTATCTAAAGGTGAACGGAAATTTTTTAAGAATAAATTATCACAATACATAATGAAACATGAATAAATTACAATTGAGTATAATCATACCTGTATATAACGTAGAAAAATATCTTTCTCGTTGCGTCAACAGCCTCTTAATTCAAAAAAGCACATTTGCTTATGAAATTATTCTGATAGATGACGGAAGTAATGATGGAAGTGAAATAACCTGCGACAAATACGGAAGCGAGAATGGGATAGTTAGAGTTATCCATAAGCTAAATGGTGGTGTAAGTTCTGCAAGAAATACAGGCCTTAGTGTAGCTAAAGGAGAATTTGTGTGGTTCGTAGATTCTGATGATTATGCAGAAAAAGATAGTCTCAGAACGATCGAGGAAACCATTACCTCTCATAATTCTGATATTTATGAATTCTCCTTTATCAGGAATAATTCAAAAGTATCATTGGGCAAAGATCATATATTTCTAAATAATAATAAAGATATAATACGTACATTCTTAAAAAGACCAAAGTTTCATCTATGGAATAAAATCATTAGAAGAAAAATAATTGGAGACACTACTTTTGTCAATGAAATTAAAATTGGAGAAGATTTCTTGTTCTTGGCAACTGTATTTAATAAGGCAAATTCATATTTTTATATAGATTCTGCCGTTTACGATTATTTTGACAACAGAAGTGACTCCGCTATGACAACGCTGACGGAAACGGTGAAAAACCAAAATATAGAATTGATTTTTAATTACATAAAGAAGCATAAAAATCTATTTAATGAGAATAACTACTCAGCTTTGCCTGCAGTATTTATAAGTAAGCATTTGTTTTTTTCTCCTAAAAATACGATGTCGGTTATATTAATGTCATTCATTAAAGATTTGCAAGTAAAAAGTATATTGAAAGCTAATTGTACATTGAAACAAAAAATATACTTGACAATATTTAAAATCTTAAATACATTTAAGTGATGAAATTTTTGACTTGCATACTTGTTTTATTCTTGGAAGTATTGGGATACCATTATATAGCTGATTGGTCTTCAACATATTTTTTACTATATAATTTGTTTATAGTGACCAATCTTGGTATTATATTTTCTTTTATTAGGAGAGGCAACACAAGAAATAATATAATATGTATATATGCTATTATTACGTGGCTATTCTACAACTCTTTAGGGTTTATTCATTCTGCCATAATAGAAGCTACTAATGGTAAAGAAGCTACTTTCGGGATAGAAATTTACTTATTAATGATAGTGTCGACTTTACTATTTGGTGTAGGGATGTTCGGAATGAAGGGTAAAATTCACAAAGGATTCTCCAGTATGAGAAAACTCAGATTATCCAAAAGAACCTTATATATTCTTATAAGTTTGTGTTTGCTTTTAGACATATATAAAATACATATAGCAGGCGGCTTGATGGCATACCTATATGCACCTTATGGTGCAAAAGTTGAAAGCACAATGTTAACTTTTTTCAATTTATTCTATGGTATCTTAAGCAATGTCCTGTTCTTTACATTACCGTATATCGTATGTAAATGTCAAACTTTAACTAAGGTTGTTTGCATTCTCTTTTTTGTCTATAGAATGATATTTGGAGCAATAAGCGGAGCTTCGGCATCTTTGATAGGTCCGCTTATAAGTTTGTTTATTTTTGCATATTTTGTTTTACAAAAGAAATCTTCAAGACTAAGATTAAAAAAATATGCAATAATTCTAGGTGTTTTAGCAGTTGTTGGCGGTATGTTTATTAGAACTAACAGAAAATCATATGAGACCGCAAGTTTTTCAAACTTTCATTTATCAGGAGCATTTGATGATATAATGGAATCTGCCACTTTTGATAATGTGGTCAATTTAAATAGTGTGATTGAATACCTACCTCCTACATATACACCAGGTCAATTCATTTATCCTTTTATTCACTTTCTTCCACGAAATGTTTTTCCATGGAAGCCTATGGAATTAGGTCGTGTTGTTGGATATAAATTCATTGGTGTAACGGAAGATTCTTTGGCAGGTTTTATTCCAAGCCCGATTGGGGAATTTTATTACGACTTTGGATATTTGGGAGTATTATTAGGTATGTTCTTTGTTGGAGTATGCTTTGGATTTTTACAAGAAAAGTTAAATCTCACAAACAGCAACTCTTTGTTTACTTGGGCAATTACAGTTGCAGTTGCTTCTCAAACATCCTTGCTTTATGCTTGGTATACAGGATGTTTTAATGGCTTGGTTAATTTGCTCATTTTATTATTGTTTATTAAAGTTTTAACTACATTTTCTTTTCAACGAAAATAACATTTTAAAGAAGTCTTATGGTAGATATAATTATACCTGTTTATAATGTTTCATTATACTTACAAAAATGCCTTGATTCTGTTTTAAGGCAAACCTATAAAGATATTCATATTATTATAGTTGATGATGGAAGTACTGATGGAAGTTCTTCTATTTGTAATGAGTATTCACAATATGATAATGTAACAATTATTCATCAAAAGAATGGTGGCTTATCCGCTGCAAGAAATGCAGGATTAGAGAAATCGAATGGAGATTTTGTTATGTTCATTGATTCTGATGATTGGATAGAGTCAAATACAGTAGAGATACTTTTGAAAGTTTTGGAACAAAATGATGGAGATATAGCTTGTTCTCGTTTTTTCTTCGAATATGAAAACAAAACTATATGTACAAGCCCTCAAAAAGGAGAGATAAAGATATTTAATCAGGTAGAAGCTTTGAAAGAAGTTTTAGCAAAAAGATCAATTGGCTATGCTACCTGGGGTAAAATATACAAACGTAGTTTGTTTGATGATATAAACTTTCCTGTGGGAAAAATTCATGAAGATATACCAGTAACACCTAAATTGTTTCTTAAATGCAGCCGCATAGTCACTACCGACATGGCTCTGTTTCATTATAGACAGCAAGAAGGTTCTTTGTCACGTGGACTTTACAAAAAAACACACTATGATCTCTATCAGTTTTCTGTGAGCAATCATTATCTCGTTAACATTTATCCATCTCTGAAAGATGCATATTATGCTTCTCATTATACAGCGTGCAAAGATCTGCTTACATTGTTTAAGACAAAAGAACTTAAAAAAGAATTTGCTTCAGATTACGCATTATATTTTAATGAAATAAATAACAATGTAGTAGACATATTAAGAAACAACATTCTTTCGGCTAAAGAGAAAATATCTATCCTTTCTGTTCTATTCCCATTTAGAGATAAATTGAAGTATATTTTGAAATGAGGTTTTATACATATGAATTTTAAGCAATATATAAAAGAAGACGTTGACCGCTGTGAATTTTTGAAAAACAAGAAATCTTGGTGGCGAGTGAAATTTCTGCATGAACATGAATATAGTATATGGAAATATATGCTATTGCTTCGCAAAGAAGAATATTATGCTCATAAGAAAAATGTAATAGGTGATGTTCTTTCGACGATTTACAGAATACGAAAAAATCATTTAGGTGAGAAACTAAGTTTTACAATTCATAAAGATGTGTTTGGTCCAGGATTACGTATTTGGCATTATGGCAATATTGTTGTAAACTCCTATGCAAGAGTTGGTAAAAATTGTACTCTACATGGTGATAACTGCATTGGCAATAATGGACTTGGAGGAAAATCGCCAAGAATAGGTGATAATGTAGACATTGGCGTTGGTGCTAAAATTATTGGTGATATAGAAATTGCCAGCAATGTCATTATTGGAGCAGGAGCTATTGTTAATAAAAGCTTCACAGAAGAAAATATAGTAATAGCTGGAGTACCTGCAAAAATTGTTAAGAGATTTAAATAGAAGTGTTATGGCAAAACTATGTGATTATGAAGATTGCACTGGGTGCGCTGCATGTATGGCTGTTTGTACACATAAAGCTATTAGTTTCCATAAAGATAAATTAGGATTTGCTTATCCAAAAATCAACACGGAGCGATGTGTAGACTGTAAGTTATGTGAAAAGACATGTCCTGTAATAAATAAGGTGGATTTTCATGTGCCGAGATTAGCTTATGCATGTTATGTAAGGGATGAAGAAGAAAGATTAAAGAGTTCATCAGGCGGAATAGCCACTTTGTTAGCAAAGTATTATGTGGAACATGGTGGCATAGTATATGGATGTGCATTCATTTCTCCTATGACAGTAAAACATATTCGTTGTTCTAATATGGCGGATATTTACAAATTAAGAGGTTCAAAATATGTGCAAAGTGACTTAACTGAGATTTTAGCCTCCTTAAAGGAGGATTTACGCCAGGGGAAAGATGTTCTATTTATAGGAACACCTTGCCAAGTTGCTGGAATAAAGTCAAGATTTAAAAGGTTTAACAATTTGTCTTTAGTTGACCTAGTTTGTCATGGAGTGCCGTCTATTCAATTTCTGTGTGACACATTGCCTAAGGAAATTTGTCAAGCTGACAAAGACAGCTTAACTTTTCGCACTAACAACCGGTTTCAAATGACAATAACAAAAGGTAATGCCATTGTTTTTAAAAAACCGTTGAATAAAGATGTATTTTTAAAAGGCTTCTTTACTGGGCTTCTTTTTCGAAACTCTTGTTATTCTTGCAGATATGCATGTAATGAACGTGTTTCTGATATAACCATTGCAGACTTTTGGAAAATAAAATCAAAAAAAATAATAGAGGATGGAAAAGGCATATCTATGGCTTTACTGAATACGGATAAAGGTGCAGAATTGTTTGATAAGATAAAAAGCCAAATGATATATGAGGAACGACCAAAAGAAGAAGCTTTTTCAGGCAATGAACAGCTAAATCATCCATATAAAAAGAGCCTTAGAGAGATTGTCTTTAAAGGACTTTATCCCAAATTTGGATATCATTTTGCCTTAGCTATTGCTATCCCTGATCGACTTTTAGGAACGAAACTGAAAAATATATTGAAAAAATGAGAATCAAAACAATAACTTGTCACCATGTATATAATTATGGTGCCTCTTTACAAGCACATGCCCTTATGCATTATCTTTCCAGTCTGGGGCATGAGGTTGAAATTATCGATTATATGCCAGATTATATTCGCAAGCATATAAGTGTTTGGGATATAGGTCCAAGATGGAAGAAGAATATTTTTATTCGACTTGCTTATTATAGTTATGTTGTACCACAACGTTTACGTCAAAAAGAAAGTAAAAAAAGATTTGATGAATTCACAAGAAACTATCTTAAGCTGACCAAGCGATATAACAGCTTTCAGGAGTTAGTGCAAGATACCCCAACAGCTGATATCTATTTTTGTGGAAGTGACCAGATTTGGAATCCAACAATAAACAATGGATTAGACCCGGCTTTTTATATTGACTTTGCTTCAGCCAAGTCCATTAGGGCTTCTTATGCTGCGAGTTTCTCCGTCTCGGAAATACCAGAAAAAGATAGAGGTTTCATCAATGATATGTTGAAAAAATTAAATTTTATTTCTGTCCGAGAGAAAACAGGTATCTCAATTATAAAAAAAATGAATATAGACAAGAAGGTTGTAAATGTATTAGATCCTGTATTTCTTCCATTATTCGAGCATTGGAAATCTATGACATATACGCCACAATATAACAATTACATTTTGGTATATGATCAAGAAAACAATGAAACAATAAGAAAAATGGCAATAGCTTTATCAAAGGAAACTGGGAAAAAGATCATAGCATTTAAAGGATTATATCCAAGAGACTATGCTGACATAAAGGTTAAACAATCTGGTCCTATTGATTTTATCAGTTTGATTGCTAATGCTGATTATGTGATAACAAACTCCTTCCATTGCAGTGCATTTTCCATTATATTTGGTCGAGAGTTTTATGTTGTTCCAAGAACTCATCAGAAAGTGAATTCTCGTATGGCTGATTTGCTAGAGGCTCTAAACATAAAAAATCGTATGATTAAATCTATTGATTTGTTAAATCATTCTGAAATCATAGATTATGATTCTGTATATGAAAGATTATACTCTTTACGAAAGTTATCATATGACTATATTGATAAGGTATTGTCGTTTGCACATCAACAGGAAAAGTAATACATTATGAACTCAATTTGTTTTTTAGCCCAGTTTCCACCACCTATGCATGGCTTGTCGAAGGCGGTGGAGACATTGTATAATTCCCGGTTGAAGGAGAAATATCATTTCTCCAGGATTGATATTACCAATAACAAGAGATTCTTGCAGTCGTTGCAGGCATTGATGAGATGCAGGAGCGACGTGGTTTATTTCACTCCATCGCAGACCAGAGGGGGAAATCTCCGCGACCTAGTGTTCTTGAAGTTGATACGATGGAGGGGAAAGAAATGTATCGTGCATATACATGGCGGATATTACCGGCAGCTAGTGGACAATGACATTCCCGGATGGCAGAGAAGGATGAATTATCACGCCGTGGAGCGGTTGGCTGGCGGCATCGTGCTCGGACATTCGCTGCATGGAATCTTTGAGGGAATGCTGCCGGATGACAAGATCTTTGTCTGTCCGAATTGTGTGGACGATGCCTTTATCGCTCCTTCCGTTGATGACAAGTTGGCGAAGATGAGGCATGGGGGTGCACTTCATATTCTCTATCTGAGCAACTTCATCGAGAGCAAGGGATACAGGGAGATGCTGGAGTTGGCAAGGATGGCTGCTGAGCGAGGAGATGGCGAAAAGTTTGTCTTCCACTTTGCCGGAAAGTTCTTTGAGCCTGCTGAGGAAACTTATTTCAAGGAGCATACGGAAAGACTGCGGAATGTGGTGTTTCATGGCGTGGTGGGAGGACAGGACAAAGTGGACCTGCTGAACCAATGTCATATTTTCTCGCTCTTGTCCCGTTATCCTAACGAGGGTCAGCCCATATCCATCTTGGAGGCAATGGGAAACGGAATGGCTGTAATCACCACCGACCATGCCGGCATACCGGAGATTGCTTCGCATGACAACGGCTTTGTCTGCAGTAAGCTGAGTATCAATGTGGATGAAATCTATGGTTATCTCATGGATTGTTATGAGCATCGGGAAAAACTGGCAACAGTCTGCAAATTGAACTATCAATTGGTGAAGAAGAAATATACCGAGAGACAGTATATTGACAATATGAACAAAATATTTAGCACTCTATGAATAAGGAACAAAAGGACTTGTTGCGACTTCTTAGGGGTGCTTTGTGGCAAGACGAAAAAATAGCATGTTCTGTACAAGATATTAGCTGGGATAAAATATATGCTATTGCCAAAGAGCAATGTGTCATAGGAGTGTTAGCTGATGGATTTTGTTTCTTAGATGTAGATCAATTCGGTGGTGATGAGAAACTGCGATGGTTAGCCTATGTTGTAAGATTGGAAAGAAAGAACCTCAGTTTGAATGAACTTATAAAAAAACTGTTTCATAAGTTTCAATCCATGCAACTTTCGCCCGTGTTAATGAAAGGCCAGGCTTTTGCTGTCAATTATCCTTATCCTTTACATAGGCAATGTGGTGATATTGATGTGTATTTCAAGAATAGAAAGGATTGTGAGAAATCTGTCTCTTGGGCTTCGGAAGTAGACAAGACCGCAGCTGGTTCTTCCGAAAATAAACGTGAGTGTAAGCATTTCACATTCGCTATTGGCGGTAATGTGATTGAGTTACATTATTTCATGTGCCTTTTTGAAAATCCACAATTACAGAAACGGTTGCAACAAATTATTGATGAGGAGTTTGCTAATAGCCAGCCTTGCTTTGCGGAAATTGACGGTGAGAATATAGAAACAGTGCCGCCTACTTTGTCTGTGCTCCATCAAATTATACACATCAGTAGGCATTTGTTGGAGGCAGGTATCGGACTAAGGCAAATTTGCGACTTGGCTCTTTATCTGAATAAATACAATGAACAGATAGATAGAGACAGATTGAATGGTTATTTGGAAGAGTTGCAACTGATGTCCATTTCCCGATGCTTGGGAAGCATCTTGGTAGATTGGCTCGGATTAGAAGAAGGAAAACTTCCTTTCAATACTAACGCACAATATGCTGATTTCATTTTGCAAGAAATATTTGAAGGTGGAAATTTTGGAAAGAAAAAAGTGGAATACAGAGAAGGAAGCAATCGCTTGTGCCGAAAGATCCAGTCTGTATTTTATTTTTATAAGCGTTGCAAACTATATAGCCCACTGATGCCATTAGAGGCTAAGAGCTATTTCTGGAATAAGATTAGTATAAATTTCAGACTAATGATTAAACATCATTATTGATTTTATTATGAATACAATACAAGTAAGACTTGCTGCCTTTGATGGTTCTGATTTCAACAAGGGAGCAGGATTTCTAAAGACTACGATATGGTATTTTGTGAACGCACTTCTCGTGAGAGCTTCGTGGAATCCATTCATGAGTATCAAGATAGCCTTGCTACGTGCTTTTGGGGCAAAGATCGGCAAAGGGTTGGTTATAAAAAACAATGTCATCATCAAGTCGCCTTGGAATTTGGTGGTGGGTGAAGACTGTTGGTTGGGCGAAGATTGTTGGATTGACAATCTCGACAAGGTTGTCATCGGCAGCAATGTCTGTATCTCACAGGGTGCATTGCTCTTGACAGGCAATCATGACTATACCATATCTTCCATGCCTTATCGCAATGCGGCTATTCTTATTGAGGATGGCGTATGGATTGGTGCCAAGACAACCGTTTGCCCTGGTGTGACGGTTCATCGCAATGCTATTCTTACAGTGGGGAGTGTAGCAACGAAAGAAATGGAGGAGAATGGCATATACCAAGGCAATCCTGCGGTGAAGATTAGGGAAAGAAAAATAAAAGAATAAATAAACAATGAAAGTTTCAATTATAACAAGTTGTTTCAACCGCGAGAAGACTCTTCGTGGTTGTATAGAGAGCGTGTTGGCTCAGGATTATCCTGATATAGAATATATCATCGTTGACGGTGCTTCCAAAGATCATTCTGTAGAGGTTATCCGTGAGGTTATCGCCGGTCATGAGGATCAGGTGAAGTTCATCTCTGAACCTGACCATGGTATGTATGAGGCTATTAACAAGGGTATTCGTATGGCAACGGGTGATGTGATTGCTCTTTGTCACTCGGATGACTTTATGTTTGCCAAGGATACGGTATCACACGTAGTGAATAAGATGGAGGAGACGGATTGCGATTTCCTCTATGCCGATGGTATCTTTGTGAATGAGCAGAAAACCAATAAGGTGGTGAGAAAATGGATTGGAGGCAAGTATGCCCGCTGGAAGGTGAGATGTGGTTGGCTACCATTGCATCCTACTTGCTATATCAAGCGTGATGTGATGATGAAATGTGGTCTCTATGATGAGAGCTACAAGATTGCTGCTGATACCAACCTCTTGGTGAACTATCTGTATAACTGCCATTTGAAGGTTGCATATCTCCCTGAGTTTGTAACGAGAATGCGCATGGGTGGTATGAGTACCGATTCTGCCAAGCGTAAGAAAATGTGGGATGAGGACATCAGGGTATATTCTGGTTATGGCTTCAAACCTGTGACATTGACAAAGCTGATGAAAATGGCTTGGAAGGTGCCACAGTTCATCAAGGCAAAATTTATGTAAAACTTTGTCTTGATTTTTGGTTAGGGGCGATGGTCGCCTGGACCTGGACCGAGCTTGCGGTCCATGGCATCAAGAATTCGCCAAAGAAGGAGGCGAAATTGTTTAGTTATACTATGGATATGTCGTAATCTCATGTTTCTACTTTTTTATATTATATAAACGAGATAGATCTTATTTTATTGCATATCTGAATAAATGATATGATTTTTGATTTTCTGAAATATTGTCTTGGAGGAAAGGATAATATAAGTAATGTTGTTGCAGATATTGACTGGCAGCAACTGTATTCCTTTGCTTCCAAGCAAGCTCTTCTTGGCTTTTGTTTTGATGGCATCGAATGCCTGGAAAAGGAATATCCAGAAGAACTGAAGCAAAATCCGATAGGCCGGGATCTGCTGATAGCTTGGAATGGTGAGGTGCAACAGATTCGCATGCAGAACATGAAGGTGAATGTGGTGGCAAGCAAACTCTATTCTATGTTTGGAGATAATAGATTGCGATGCTGTATCTTGAAAGGACAAGGGAATGCCTTGATGTATCCGAATCCATATTCCCGTACTCCTGGGGATATTGATGTTTGGGTGAATGCAAGCAGGAAAGAGATAACAGAATATGCTAAGCGTCATTTTAAAATAGAGGATGATATAAGGTTTCATCATCTTGAAACAACAATGAATGGTGTGCCTGTTGAGTTGCATTTCTTTCCTTGCTCTATGAATAATCCTCTTTATAATGCCAAATTGCAGAAGTGGTTCAAGCGGAATGCAGATTTGCAATGCTCGAATGTTGTTAGCCTACCAGACGGTATTGGAGAAGTTGCTATACCAACGACAGCATTCAATGTTGTTTATCAGCTGACACATCTATATCATCATTTCTTCGATGAAGGAATTGGAATGAGACAAATCATTGATTACTACTATGTAGTGAATAATGATGAGTTATTAGTGATTAGAGATACATTACAGAAGGAATTGAAACATCTTGGATTGTGGAAGTTTGCAAGGGCGGTAATGTATGTGCTGCATGAGACATTGGGACTATCAGAAGAGAAGATGATTGCTCCGATGGATGAGAAGAGAGGAAAGATGTTGTTGGCAGAAATAGTGAGTGGTGGCAACTTCGGACAATATGATGAGCGATATGATTTTGGACATAGTTCTTTCGGACATAACATTCAGAGATTGTTTCGAGATTTACGTTTGATGAGATATTATCCTGCCGAGGCTCTAAGTGAACCTATTTTCAGAACGTGGCATTTATTATGGAGAATTCGTAATAAAAGGAGTTGAATTTGAAGAGTATAACATCATGCAAATCATAGAGAACTCTTTTAGTCACAATCATTATGACTGCTTACTTGCCTTATGTAAGCAAGCTGATGAATTACTGATAGCAAGTCCTTTCTGTTTCCCAAACTTTGAAACGTTTGTTTCCAACGTATCAAAGGAGGACTCTACCAGAAAAATCACATTCATCACTACAATGAAAAACGATGAGGTTATTGAAAAGATAGATTCCTTATTGTCTTTTCGCAAAGCTCTGAAAGAGCATGGTATTGATTGGCAGATACGCATTGACAATATGCTGCATGGCAAGGTGTATATATTCAAGAATAATGATGCTCCATTTGCTGCCATCATAACGTCTGCCAATCTTACACAACATGGATTAAGGCAAAATCATGAATGGGGATGTCTAGTTGAAGATGCCAAAGCCATTGGTTGTATGGAAAAACAGTTGCTTGTCGATGCTGAGATTGAACTGACAAGTGAAAAATTGAAACTGATAAAGAAAATAGCGGACAAGACTCGTGAAGAAGGTTGGAAGAAAGTGAAACAGCAAGAGATAAAGATTGATGACATACTCAGACTACCTCAAATTCCAAACGGAACAAGATTCTTTATCAAGCCTTTTGGTTCTAACAATCACAAAATTTTTGAAGGCGACTACTCTGAAAAGTTTCAAAAACAACATTTTGCGAATAGAAAGCCAAAGGCTGTGCGTGTTGGAGATATACTCATTACCTACGCTGTTGGTGCAAGAAAAATCATCTCGGTTTTCAAAGTAATGAGTTCTCCCAAACATACCAATATGCCAAATGACCGTTGGCCTTGGTTTGTTGAGGCGAATAACCTGACAACAAATTTAGGAAAGGCTTGGGCAAAGAAGAGCCTGATGGTCATGAACATAGCTAGAGAGTATGCCGAGATATACAAACTACCTGTCACTCAACGTGGTGGGTATAACTTGAACGGACTGATGCTTGGTAACGACAAAATACAACTAACCGATGAGTTCGGCAGATACTTGTTCGGCATTGCAATGAGCGCAAACAAAGAATAGCAATATATGGCGAACGGTATTCTTTCCCCTTTTTTATAATGATCTACTTTATAGGAAAGGAGCTTAATAGTCCGTTTTCTTAATATTTAATCAAACAATAACTATTATGGCAAACAATAACTATCCAGTTATCATCGACTTGAAAAAGTTGGAGGAAGAAGGATTGATATGCGATGAAAAGGCATTGATACACCAAAAGCAGATAGATGAAGTATGTAAAATCATCAAGAAGCGGATGGCGTATAAAGAGTATCATCCTGAAATAAAAATGCACAGCATGAATGATGTCGTTTCCATCTTTGCTCGACGTGGTGCAGGAAAAACAACATTTGTCAAGTCATTGAAGAAACTCATCAGTGAGAATCAAAATGGAAGTTTTCATGGGGTTGACTGTAGTCAACTGATTGTTATTGACGTGATAGAACCGAACCAGATTCAGAAGAAAGAAAACTTCATGGTGCGTTTCTTGGCTTTTATTCATAGTGTATTCAAGGCAGAAATAAACCGTAGGGATGAGAGAACCCGCAAACGATTTGAGGAAGCCACGAATGAACTGTATGAAGCGATGCCTGTCATGGACGGCATAGGCAAACTGTCTATGTATTCCGACTGGACGGATTCAGACTATGTGGCAGAGAATTTTATGAATCTTGCCATGAAAGCCAAGGACTTGGAAAAGCGTTTCCACCAGTATATCAATGTGGCTCTTGATATATTGGGAAAGAAATCACTGCTGTTTATTCTTGATGACTGTGATGTTAACATAGAGAAAACCTTTGAGATATTGGAAACTATCCGTCTGTTTTTCACTTCGCCACAAATTATCGTGTTGATGACAGGAGATGCGACACTCTATGGTATGACTGTAAGACAGAACTACTGGAAGTTCTTTGACAAAGATTTTCTGAATAAGGAATGTGACTTTGCGGTATCATCGGAAAACAAGCAAGCTGCCTATCGTAAGATGGTGAGTCGCTTGGAGACACAATATCTGCAGAAGATGATAAAGCCTGAGCATAGGATATTGTTGGACAATGTATATGAGAAATATCGTTATAACAGAATTGCAAGCAGTGAAGAACAAAAATACTCTATTGGAATCAAGTTTTCAAATGTTCAAGACGGAGAGCCCAAAGAGTTGCGTCAAATATATGAAACGATATTCAAGACGTTGGGAATAATAAATTCCAACCAAGCAGACAGGGATGTTTTTGTCAATCATCTGCTGCGACAACCATTCAGGAACCAGTATAGGTTGCTTTCCATATATAATGATTTCTTGGCTGAGCATCCATATAATATGAAATCCGAGACGAGTAAGATAGATTTGGTTGACAGAATACTGAAAGTTTTTGAAGTGTACATCAACCAATATTCCGCAGACAATAAGCATCTAATGGGAAAGACCTCCATGTATGCAGCATGGATCATGAAGTTCTTGATAGATAATGATATTGTAGCCACAGGAAGTCACTTGCTGCCAAATATGGAAAGCGACAGCATGAACAATGCAATTATCGCATTGGATGCCTCTTGTATCAGACAGATGCAAACAACCCCATCTATCGTGTTTGACTATTGGTCAAGAGTATCGTTTGTTCGCCAAGTGTTGATACTGCTTGGAGAAAATGGAAAGGAAATAAACGAATTTGCACATCTGTACAATGGGAATGGCGTGACCAAGATACAAGGCAACGTATTGGCTTATTTGAATGCCAAACTGAATATTGTTGTGAATGCTTCAAAAAACACAATGCCAGGCGTTATTGTTCCGAAACATAGAATAATGAACCAATCTGGAATAAAAGGCTTGCTCGTCAAGTTGGTGCAACTGTCAACAGTATCCCCTGACACGCACAAGACAAGGATGTGTACCATATATCGTATATTGGCAGCAATAACAGAGTTGCTGAACGAATATGAACGTGTGCAAGATTCGGAAGCAAACTTCCATACTGTGATAAAAGTGAAACTGCTGCAAGTAGCACAGAAATACACATTTGTGGAACCCAATATGCTGAAGCCCTATTTGAAAAAGGAGAAGGTTAGCGTCACAAACAGCGATAAAGTCGTCAGCATGGAAAATGTTGATACTTTTGTTGACACTTTACTGTCTTGGATGGAAAAGGCGCAAAATCGAATAGTGATAACTCCGCAGACATTAGACAGGACATTTTCACGTTTGTATTATACCTTAAATGATATGGACACATTTGGGCAAGATGAAAACAATGCCTTTATCGGGGAATATATGAGCAAATGGGTAATCTCATTATGGAATTCTTGCATAGTGGAAGAATGTCTGGCAGAAAATAATATTGACGGCATAGATTTGAGCCATGACGAAGACATTATCAGAATCTTCTTGAAAAACTATAATTGTTTCCAAAAGAAGATAGAGGACACAGAAATAGATGGAGTTACGTCCTTCTCAGCTTGGTTGTTGGAGTGCCCACTTTTGGAATGTTATGTAGATACTGACATATTGGCTTTAAGAGAATATAGAGCTTTGGACATCAACCTCTACAAGTTGATAAAAGCTAATTCGACAAAGAAAATCTTAATAGCTCAGAAAGAGTCCTTGCAAAAAGAATTGAATGACGTTGAAAATAGTTTGAGGGTTTTGGAACAAAACATCTCATTTGCAGATAAATTGGAGAATATTGATAAGGAAATAGAAGTTATAAACATGGAGTTGGAGAAGAAATCTAACTCGTACACGAAGAACAAGGAACTATTGGCACATCGTTCGGAATTGAGTAATGAAAGATTGAGTGCATCAAGAGATGTCGTAGAAAGTGCATCCTTCCTCTATAATCAACGTCAAAATAAACTTGCAGAACGGAGAAACTTAAAACGGAGAATATCTGAAACAGAGATAAACTTGTCAAAAATAGGTAATCTGTCAATGAACGATGCTGTGATAAGGCAGATTTCAGCAAAGTTTAGTGATTTTTCTGTTTATAAAGAATTAGCCATAGAACAAAGATAATATGCGTATCCCATTTTCCGCATTTTTATTGAGCGACGAATGGTCGCTGACTTCATACGAACACCATGAGCATGTCGGTTCTGCCGACATGCTACGCCATTTGTATATGTTAGGCAAGATGCAAGATATGCACAAGCCCGACTATTGTTTTGAGAATAAATTCAAAACAGAGATGACAGAGATAGGGTGCGGCAAGAACAGCACGAAATCGGAAATTATCGTAGGAGTGCTGAAATATCTTGCCAAGCGATATTTTATGTTTAGAGAGAAGTGTCTGTATGTAAAGCGAGAAATGCTGGAGGAATGGATGGAGGTGGTAAGAGTGTTTCCGCCATTGCTGATAGAGGCTGCCTATTTCTTGGACAATCCTGACTTTGAGCGAGAAGAACCGACGTTCTTCCATCGTGTTCTCGTTCCGAATTTCGCTGCAACAGCCATCAAGCTACCCTATTTCAAGAATTTGGAGAAAATGGTGAGAGATGCCAATGGATTAATTGACCTGCATGTGCATATCAATGGCACTGCTGAAACGGATATGTTGTGGTGGTCGCAAATTGGGTGTATAGATATTTGGGTTGGCAGCTTCGAAGAAGCACTCTATTATTATGATGTACAAATGGAACGTGAGCAGTTGGTTACTATGCCGTTGAAAGAATATAAGGACAGGATTGTCAGGAGCAAAAGAATATTGAAAGGATTGCTTGACAATTTGTGGGATGACATGAATTGTGGCGGACTGTTTGCACATTCTCACGACTTTTGGGTTCCGACAAAGGATAGACCTCGATTGGCAATGGGAGCCTACTTCTATTTGAAGATATTGAAACTAATGGAGGAACAACGACTCACCAATGAGATGACAAAACAATTCCATCAATTGATGTTGACACTTGGCATGGTTCATAAAATGTTGGTTCAACAGGAATGGCAAAAAGGCTTCAGTCAATTTCAAATGATTACCAACAATGGCTTCAGGTGGTTATTTGAGGCGAGTCACATTGATACACGTATCGCACAATTAAACTGCAACAAGGACTTCAATATCGTACAACATATCGAAGGACGTTTTTCACCCAAGGATTCACTTGTAAAAAACAAAATATTTATCAACAGTCTGATGAAAGGGTATCGTGAGTATCTAAAGGACAGCAACAAGACAGAAGAAGAGGTAAGGCTCAAACTTGTTGCCCATTTCATCAAACAGAAAGATAAAATACCTACAGATCATTGGATTCGCCATCGGGCATTGCGTGAGGATGTAAGAAGAAAAGGATATGCACTGTATGACTGGCTGAAATATACAAGCATCAAAGGAAAGAAACCGTATGTGGTGGGCATAGATGCAGCAGCAAGTGAGATGGATGCAAGTCCAGAAGTGTTTGCTCCCACTTTTAAATGGCTCAGAAAGAAATGGAGGGATGAAGGTTATGACTTGCAACTTACATACCATGCTGGCGAGGATTTCCTGCATCTGTTGAGCGGATTACGTATGATGGTAGAAGCTGTTGACTTTCTGGACTTGGGACAAGGAGACCGTATCGGGCATGGCACCGCTGCAGGAATAGACCCTGCATTGTGGATGAACCGTATTGATGTACAAATCAAAATGAGAAAAGGTGAATGGTTGGATGACCTACTGATGGTGTATGACCTAATTTCACATTCTGCCAAACGGTTTGATGACTTGATGTTGTTGCTACCAAAATTGCACCACGAAATAGAGGACTTGCACAAAGAGGTTTATGGTACATACAACAGCATCAAAGAAATGACAGTGGCGTGGAGATTGAGAAAATATGATGCAGATGTGTTTCTGAAAGAAAAAGTCAGAAGTGATGAGCCGAAGTTTGAAGAGAAAGAAATGATAAAGAATATTCTTGCAGGGAATGGAGCTTCGAAAGAACTTTGGCATAAGTATCACTATGATATAGAATCGAAGAAACGGTATGAGAGCTACTATGACGTACAGATAAAAGAAGGTATATTCACGGTGGAAAATCTGCACCATATTCAAAGCCTGATATTAGACAAGATTGCCCACAGAGGCATTGCACTTGAGGTGTTGTTAACAAGCAACAAAGCCATCAGCTTCTATCGTGAAAGTGGCGAACATCATCTGGAAAGATGGATTGTGGATAATGAGACTGATGATGATGGGTGTATGTTGCCACCTGTCGTCATTGGCAGTGATGATCCTGGCATATTCATGACCAACATATACATAGAGTATGCAAGAATCGCCACCTACCTTGAAAACAAAAGCTATAGCTATACGGAGCGTATGCACATTTTGAGAGATCTGATAGCCAATGGCGAGTATTACAAATTTGGAGATTAAGAGCAATGACAACATCGACGATGAGTATTATAGCAGCAGGATATGTAATATATAGTAATATACAAGAAATGCAAGGTGTATTCGGATTGTATTGCCAGCAAACAAAAGAATATTTCCAATTTATGACAGATTCGGAGTCTACTATACGCATGAGAATGTTTTGCTATGAAAAGAAAAGTTATGTTATACGAAACTACACCTCATTCATTGACTTGGGTGAGCAGAAACAATATCAAGTAGTGAATGCCAACAATGGTGCTTTTGACATATTGGACGTGAAAGAAAAAGAATATGCCAATGTGAGAAAAGATGAAGAGCTTTACAAGGTGATTGATTACAAACAAGGCAAGACGTTCGATTTTGAACTAATCAAAATAAAGGAATAGCACTATGAATTTTCAAAAACAATTCGATACAGTGACAGGGGCGTTGAATATCTTCGATATGTCGTATTTGGTGTCAGGTGCGACCATGTTGGGAGTGTTGGTATATGCGTTTCCTAACATGAAAGGTTTCGTGTTTCACAAAGACCAAATTACATTATCCATATTGATATGTTTGGTTTTTACATATGTACTTGGCATGATAAGCTGGATAGCAGGAAAACAGTTTAGATATTGGTTGATGAGCCACACCGGTAAAAAGAAAACGAATGATGCAGATTTTACCTCAAAATTTGACAAAACAATCAACCGTTTTTGTTTTAAGGATGAGACCATCAAAAGACTAATAAAAAAGGACAAAGCTGTTGCGTATGCCTATATGTGGATGAGACTGGACAAATCACAAGATGAAGACTGCCGAAGCAGATTTGTATTTGCTTCTCGTTCTTGGGTGCTGAGAGCTATATATGAAGGATTGATTCCACCAGTTTTCATTCTTGCAGCTACAATATTCGTCAAATATTTCTCAGTATGGAAAGGTTGGTGTGAGGCAGTCAGTCAATGGCAGAGCAACTGGACAGGTAAGATAACTTTACCTTGGGGAGAGAACATCATAGTTGGTGTTTTTGGAGCTATCGTAATGACATTTGCTTCGTATATTGTCGTGAGACTCTTGGCAAGAGAAGCCAGAAGATGTGCTAATACTCAAATAAGGGAAGTGATAGTAGCGTATTATCATTTTATTGAGGAGAGAGAACAAGAAAGCATGTTAGAGACAGAAAACGATGTACTGCAAAACGCTCACGTGACAGAAGAACGCCACTTGCATAACAATAATCCTTTGCAGAAAATTATAAACTGGTTAAAAAAATATAATTATGAATACTATAATCCTATACATATCAGATATCCATTTTACTGGTAAAAGAGCAGAAAATGAAGGAGTAGTTATCAATGCCTTCATTAAAGACGCCAAAAAGCAGTTGGAGGAAATTCCGCATAATGATGCATTTGTACTTATTGGTGGAGATTTGGTGCAGAAAGCAGATGATAAAGAATCATACGATGGTTTCTGGAATGATGTGATAGTTCCACTGATGGCATTAGGTATCAAGAAAGAACATATCATTTGTGTTCCTGGAAATCACGACATTCAAAGAACAAGCATAGAGGAAAACAAAATCGTTTACTCTTCTATTGTCAGTCAAGACTTTATCGAATGTAAATTCAATGACCTGTTGGAAAGCGAGACACAAGCCAATTTGTTAACAAAGAAATTTGAGAATTACGAGAGTTTTTTGAAAGAAAAGTTAGAATGTATTCATTATAATACCTTTGGTTATCAGATGGAATTGAACGATGAATGGAGTGTTTATTGCCTGAATTCTTCACTGACCTCATTTGCAGGGATTGAAGATGCAGACTATCCTTTACTAAAGGATGATAAGGGAAGACTAAATATCGCAACAAGAGCATTATACAAATGGGTGAATGTAAATTCCAAGAAGAAAATTCTGGTCTTACACCATCCATTCGAATTCCTAACGGAATGGGCTGCTTCTGAATTGAGAAAGATTGTGAAATTGCATTTTGACTTGGTTCTGACAGGGCATACACATGAGCAAAATATTCTATGCAACAATAATAACTCAGACAGTTTCATCTGGTGTATGGCTCCACAGCTTTATACTGACAAGACTGACAAGTTGGGATATTGCATTATAGAGTTGAAAGATAATGCAGTTGATAAGATAACATATAGGGAATGGTTCTCCAGTCGCAACTCTTTCCGCAAGGGAATTGATTTCACAGAAGATGAAGACGGAGTTATCAAGTTTGACAGTCCTAAGGCTTTTGTTACAGATCCAATTACGGTTAAGATGGAAGAGCGTTTTCGAGACACAATGAACGTATATGGAGACCAACCGCTTATCTGGATAGACCGTTTCTTCAGTTTGGAAAGATTCGACCGCTCTTACAGATTCAAAAGAGATAATCTGTATGATGAAACAGACATTATGGACACGCCTAATAATCTCAAGATTATCACACCAGCACAATACGGATTAAGTTCGTTTGCTTGGCACTTCATCCTTAAACAATGGAAAGAGCGCAAGGAATTTTGCCTTTATATAGATGGTGGATTAATAAGGAAAGGTGCCGTGAGCAAGGTTATTGACGCTCAATTAAAGGCTTTTGATGTAAAAAGAGAGGATGTAAAGCGCATCATTATAGATAATTGGGTGATTTCCAACAAGGATGCCAAAACAATATTGACAAATATAACGCAAGATTATCCTCAAATACCGATTCTCATATTATGTCCTATGTTGGAAAAGACATTGGTTGAGACTGAAAATGTAGCAACTTCTGAATTTGATTTTGCTATATTGTATATGGCTCCATTGCAAACAAGCCAAATCCGATCCATGGTTGAGATATACAATAGGCACAAGCATATAGGTCAGAATGACATTGTGTTAAAAAGATTGGATGACGACATCCAGAACTTTAACATGCACCGCACGCCATTGAATTGCATCACCTTGTTGGAGGTATTCAGCAACTCTTTTGATGAGAATCCTGTAAATAGAACAGCCGTAATAGAAAAAGTATTGAGAATCATCTTTGACAACGAGGAGGTTCCAAGCTATAAATCTTTACCAGATGTAAAAGACTGCGAGTTTGCTCTTGGGTATTATTGTGAACAGATGATAAGAAAAGAAGAGTTTTATTTCAATGCCCAACAATTCAGTGATGAGCTATACGATTTTTGCCGTACTCAAAAAATAACAATAGACGTAAACTATCTTTTTGATTTATTGCTAAAAAATCATATAATTTGTCAGTATGAAACCAATTTGTATGGATTTCGGTTTGCTTACTGGGTATATTATTTTGCAGCAATGCGAATGTCAAAGAGTAAAGAGTTTGCCCAATTTATATTGGACAAGGAAAATTATGCCCATTATCCTGAAGTTATCGAGTTTTATACAGGCAGCGATAGAACAAGAAACGATGCAGCAGACATAGTGAAGAGAGACATTGATCGTATTTCAAAGACGGTTCATGAAAAAATCGGTCTGCCAGAAGGTATCAATCCTTTTTCTAGACTACGCCTTGAAACATCTGATGAGCAAGTAAAAAAGGCAATAAAACAGTTAGAGGCAAATCTTCAAAAATCAAAGTTGCCAAATGAGATTAAAGATGCTGTTGCTGATGACAGCTACAATCCTTCAACGCCGTTTCACCAAGCTGTATATAAAGTCTTTGAGAACTATTCTGTAAACTATTTGCAAGAAATAATAGGCATAGCCTCCAAAACTTTGAGAAATAGTGACTATATAGAACCAGAAAAGAAAGTAGAATTGTTGACTGCTATCACAAATGCTTGGTATGATACAATACGAGTCATATACTTAATGGCACCAGCATTGGCTAAGGATGGCGTGGCACGATATGATGGATTTGGATTAAAATTGACAGAAGGATTTGATGAGTTGAGAGACGATCCCAAAAGATTGTTAATTGCAGTCATTGCAACAATACCATATAACTTAGTCATATGGTATAAGGACAATATCTACTCGTCAAAACTTGCACAGCTGATATTTGACCAGATAGCTTCTGAGAAAAATTCTGTCATTAAGCATCTCCTTATCTGTATTATTATACATGAACAACCAGACGGTTGGAATGATATTGTTAGAAAGTACATGTCTGAATTGGATAAGTATTCTTTCTTTTATGGAAATACTCTTGACACTTTGAAAACGATGTATGCAAATGGTATTATGTCAGAGGCGAATATAGCTAAAACAAAAGACATGATACTTTTGGGATATACCAAATTGGCCTCTAATGACAACAGAATGCATCCTGGAAACATGAGGCATATTAACAAGCAAGTTTTACCCAATAGAGAGAAAGGAGAGGATGACTTGTAGAAATATATTCCAATCATATGAAATGTTAAGAGAAAGTGACTCTAATGGAGACGAACAACAACCAACATAAATCCTTCCTCTGGCACCTCGACTTCGAGCCATTCACATGGCACACATTCTATGGAGAGCAATGTCCGCCATTCGTTACCGAAGAGAACAAGGAGGCATGGCGACAGTATCTGACAAAAATCATCAAGAAACATCTGAAGGCAGAAGTGATGAATACACCTGAGTTCAGAGATATTGAACTCCAGATCAGGGAAGAAAAGCTGTTGCGCATAAAATGGGACGAGAAGAGAAAACGGTCCATGGAGAAGCAACGGTATCGTGCCAAGATGGAGCGACCGAGAATCAACTATATACCGAAAGGGCTGAGTGTGGACTATGAAGAGGAATACTCCAAATATCTGATGCAGGAAGTAAGCTTTGAGCCAAGAGACAACGATGACTTCACAGCTCTGCTACGTCTGCTGGAACGATGGCACAAGAAATCCATCCCACAGATATTGGAGAAGAACAGGCCCGATGCTGCGTATGCCATAGCCATGACGCTGTGCAAGCATATACCACTGCTCATCAACCGTGATGACATACAAGAACTGGTCGGCGAATACAAAAGACGTATAGGGAAACTGATATTCGACAGCTATCATGCCTTGGTTGAAACTGTCAAGGCATGGAACAATGAGGAGAAGCGGCAGGAGGTTTGTCGATTTATCGCTGAGAATGCAGGACAATACCAACATTATCGAGGGATGAAGAAAAGGCTGATGGATTTGATGCCAGAGATGACTTTTGATTGTGAACCTGTGACAGTGGTTCGTGAGCCGAATGACTTCGAGATATAGAGCAATCGTTTATCAACAACACAAACTTCACTAACAATGAAACAGAACATGAAGAGAAAAGCACCTATACTTTTACCTGTGTTCACAACCAGTGTGCCTTTGGATTTTCCGCCAGAAGGCACGTTTGCGTTCAATAAGAAAACCCATAAGCAGTTGGAGGTGACGGTAAGAATCAACGAGCACCAGTACTTCAACATGAACTTTCTGAACCATGACGGATATATCATGGCATGCTGCAGATGGGCGCATGTGTTGGACTTTGCAGAGAAAGGTTATGACCGTTACGAACAGATTGTAAAAAAACATTTCCGGAAGAAATATCCGGTCATCAGCAGTCTGTATGGACAGCATACCGATACGGCTGAAGACATCCATATCTCTCCCATCGGCTTTGAGGGTAATCCCAAGGAATGGTATATCTCCATGCGCATCTATGGTGAGAAGTTCGATGATCTGCTGCATGGCAATCTGCTGATGAACGTGGCGTTTGCCTCTGCCGTGGGCAATCTGTGTATGGCAAGTGTGGATGTGTTCAAGGAAATCATGAAGAGTGATGCCAAGCAGCCGAAAATATTGCTGAAGGAGTTGACAGGTATCGACGAGATAGACAAGAACTTTGACTTCGGCAATTATCTGGATGCCAGAAATCCAGAGACAGGAGAGATTATATCTACAGCGAGAGAAGACGGTAAGGCTTCGGGAGTGGAACTGCCTGAGGAAATAGCAATTCCACAGAATATGGAGATGTACCCTGTTAGTACCTATTTCTTTTTCTTCACGGAAACGCTGAAAGACATGGACTTTGTCATATTCAGTAATGCCTTGTATTTTGAAATCTATGGCATGAAGAGGAAGTTGAAGGAATATGGTTTCTTCACTGACGAAAAGTTGGAAGAACTGGAGAAAACCGTTTCTATCTTGGGTGATAAGGTTATAGCAGGAGAAGATGCCAGTACTGAGCGACTACGGATTACATCAACTGTATATCTGATAACGAAGAAGATGCGTACCCCATTGTTGGAAGAGAAATACCATGTCAAAGAGACAGAAGAAGGTAAGTTTGCCATGGAACTAGATGGGTGTATCAAGAAACTGATATGGAGAAAATGGGATACCACCTATCTGGAAGAACGGATGAAGCAAGAGGATGAGGTCACAGCAAAAGTAGAGGCTGACCAAGCTCTTGTCAAGAAAAAGAGTGCAGAATGGAAAGCCATCATGGAAGGAATGTCGTTCAATGCCTTTCTGTTGTTCCACAGCAAGATGAACGAACTGATGAAGACCAAGAAGGCAACACTCGTCAAGTATGGTTTCCTGGCATCGGAGATGCTGGATAACCATAAGCGCTATTGGGCATGTTCCTACTATTGGCACAACAAGAAATATGATGAACAGGAATATATAAGGTACAGAAAACAGACTGAAATCATCGTAACCATCTTCTATGAAGGTATTCTGAGAGGAACACAGTATGGCAATCATCCTAGAACGAAATATGCCTTGAAGATTCATAGCATCATCGAGGAATTGATGAATAAAGACTGGAGTAAAGTCAACGAGACCCTTAAATAATGAAGGAAATCAAGTTATTTGATTACCAAGAGGATATGAAGGAACGGATTGAGAAGGCGTTGCGCCTTCATCGGTCCGTGATGGCACAAATGCCAACTGGAACAGGTAAGACATACCTGTTAACAGCAGTCATAGACTCTTTTGTGAGCAACAATCCAATGGAGAAAGTATGGATTGTAGCCCATAGAAGAGAGCTGGTGTCACAGATAGACGAAACCGTAAGAAAGTTCCATTCCTATTCCTCATCAAACACCTCTTTCCTTTTGTCATCCGTCAAGGCTGTGTCGATACAATGGTTGTCGAAACACTATGACGAGATTGGAGAAAAACCGGGAATGATAGTGATTGACGAGGCGCACCATGCCCTTGCCAAGACCTATAAGGAGATGTGGGAGAGATTCCCTAATGCTAAGTTCCTGGGATTGACAGCCACTCCTTGTCGATTGAACGGTAAGGGATTCACAGACCTGTTTGATGTCTTGGTGCAGTCGTGGAGTGTTCCTGAGTTTATCAGCAAGGGAAGATTGGCTACCTACGATTTCGTGAGCATCAAATCGGATGGTGTGACGCAACGGCTCATCGCCTCCTTGCAGAAGCGAGGAGCAGATGGTGACTACCAGAACAAGGAAATGGATATGTTGCTGAATAAGAAACCGAGTATCGAAAGGCTCTATCGGAGTTTGGAAGAATATGGTAAAGACAGAAAGGGCATCGTGTATGCTATCAATATTTCTCATGCTCAGAAAATCACAAAACTGTATCAGGAACATGGCGTAAAAGCCATAGCCATAGACTCGAAGACACCTGCAACGGAAAGACAACAAGATATTGAAGCCTTCAAGAAAGGTGACTTTCAAGTACTGGTGAATGTGGACATCTTCTCGGAGGGATTTGACTGTCCGAATGTGGAGTTTGTACAGTTGGCTCGACCAACGCTGTCGCTTGCAAAATATCTGCAGATGGTGGGACGAGGACTGAGAGTTGCCAAGGGGAAGAAGAACTGCGTGATTATAGATAATGTTGGACTGTATCGGGTGTTCGGATTGCCATCGCAAGTATGGAACTGGAATGCGATGTTCGAGGGAAAGATGAAAGTTGGCAAGAAAAATGAGACAGCCAAGGAAAGAGAGTTTTTCCTAATGAGCAAGGTGCAAGACGATATTCAGATTCATCCAGACTCGGAAATGATGATGGTAATGAGCCATGAGGAACTGATGCAGTCGTTGCTGTATCGGGAGTTTGTGGATTGCAATGATGATTTTGCCATCATCAAGCTGCCAGATGGAAAGATGACGGTAGTGAACCGACAAGGTGAACAGGTGATAGAACCAGGCAACTATTATGAAATGAAGTTCTTGCGAGGTAATATCTTATCCTATCGACCTCGCAGAAAGACTGTGTGTTACTACGATCTCTTGGCGAGAGTTGTCATCGACGAGGACATTCATGCGAAGGATGCTCCCAAGGTAATCACTATTAATGAATGGGAGTTCGTCGAATATAATGGTCTCTTCAGGTCTCGTACCTACGAGAACTTTGCTTTACCTTATCGCCCTTCACAATATGACCTGTTGAACCGTGGGCATTACTTGATATATCACAATAATTATTCCGTAGGAAGTGGTTGCCAGGTATGGTACTATTATGAAGGCGGTGATGGTTTGATGCGTAAGGATTCTATAGAGAGTAAGGATGTGTGCTTTTTGCGTAATGATTATGAGCATGTATATTGGCTATGTGCTAAATTGTATGGACAAAATATTGTTGTCATGGACAGCAAGCAGGACTACTACCTGGTGGATTCAAATATGAAGAAGACCTATATTGGATGCAATAATCCAAAGAATGAGAAGGAAGATTTACAATATGTGATGCCTCGCCTTGGCAAGAAATACTATCATGAGATGATGTTGCAAAAGAAGGAAATGGAAGCAAGCGAGATGCTTCTTTTGCGTGAGAAGTCAGAGGCAGGACATGTGGAATTGTATCAGGCAGGAAAGAAATGGGGTGTGAAGTTAGATGGTAAAGTTATCGTGCCACCCCTCTACCACAGCATAGCGCAACCTGTCGGTGCTTATTGCGCCTTTGAACAGGTTCCCAGACATTGGGGTGTTATGACATTGAAAGGAAAAGTGATTGTTGATGCCAAATATGAGAAGGTGGAGATTCGTGATAATGGAATCGCTATGGTAACAAACATCACGGGAAAAACACAGACAATCAATCTGAAATGACGAAAGGTATTCAGCTTTTTGATTATCAGGAGGACATGGTGAAGAGAGTGCAGGAGGCATTTAGACACCATGATTCTGTGATGGTACAAATGCCGACTGGAACGGGAAAAACTCATGTGCTTGCAGCCATTGTGGAGTTGTTCCTGAATAAGAACGTATGGGTGGTTGCCCATCGTAGAGAACTCGTATCACAAATCAAGGACACTCTTGCAAGATTCTTTCATGCCTTGGATTCAGAGAAAATCCAAGTGACATCCATACAATGGCTGTCGAGACACTATCAAGAGATAAAGGAGAAGCCGAGTCTAATTGTGATTGACGAGGCACATCATTCTTTGGCTGAGACATACGCAGAGGTGATGAATGCCTATCCGAAAGCGAAGAAGTTGGGACTGACGGCTACACCATATAGAATGAACGGCAAAGGATTCACGGATTTGTTTGACATGCTGTTATGTTCTTGGAACATGGAAAGGTTTATTGCCGAAGGGCGGTTGAGCCTGTATGACTATTACTCCATCAAGCCTGACAGTGCTGCCCAGCTGCTGATAGACTCATTGCAGAAGCGAGGAGCTGATGGTGACTATCAGCAAAAGGAGTTGAACGAGGTGATGGATGTGAAGCCGTCACTCGAAAGACTATGCCTTACCATCAAGGAGTATGTGCCAGGAAAGAAAGGTATCGTATATGCTATCAGTATTCAGCATGCTGAACATATTGCAGAGTACTATCGGGATAACGGCATCAAGGCTGTTGCCATTTCGAGCAAGACACCGCTTGCAGAACGGCAAGAGCTTATAGAAAGATTCAAATCGTCCTCGCTCTCCTCTTCCCTAAATTCCACTTCTGATGATATAGAAGTGTTGGTGAGTGTGGATTTGTTCTCGGAGGGCTTCGACTGTCCAGATGTGGAGTTCATACAGTTGGCAAGACCTACGCTGTCATTGGCTAAGTATATGCAGATGGTGGGACGAGGACTGCGAGTGGCAGAAGGTAAAGAATACTGCGTGATACTGGATAATGTGGGACTGTATAAGCGGTTTGGATTGCCATCTGTGGATAGAGATTGGCTGAGCATGTTTGAAGGACGTACTTCTCTGGAGGGCATTCTGCAAGAGGCGTGTATGCTAGTCAATAGTCACAACTGCAGGATGGACTTGATAATGAATGGTGATGAGGAGATGATGAAAATCATCAACCATGAGCGCCAGCAGCAGATGATTATGGACACCTATGGCTATGAGATTGTAGAAGACGATAAAGGTCTGAAGGGTATCAAGGATAAGGATGGCAAGATGATATTGGAATGCCAATATAAGAAGATAGAAGTAACCAATGATGGTTTTGCCTATTGCTATATAAGAAAGAAAGTAGGTCGGAAAGAATGGATAGACTTACAGAACAGGTTGTGGTTTGCCAATAAGCCACAAAGTGTAAAGTTGATGGGCATCGATTTCTGTACAGAGGATGGCAAAAAGCTGTACCCTCGCATCCTATCGAAGTACATTGATGAAAAGACCTATCTGACGGTAAAAACCTTGGAACTGCAAGTAGGAACAGGACTGAGCTGGAAGCATAGGTTTATTCCTTGGGACGAGCCGAATAAGGTGTATCTGTATAAAGAAGGAGAAGGCAACTCGCGACTGTATATTGATGAGAATGAACAATATTATGTGCAGAAGAACATCGGCAGTCAACTGGAGAAAGTGGACTCTCGTGAGGAGTTGGCTGTGTTTGCTCAAAAAGACAAAGAAGAAAGGGAGGAAAGCTTAGAAAAGCTTAAGAATTCATATAAACTTTATGAATATTATCCTGTCGATAACTTCTATTCAGTCAAGAAATATCTTGGAACAGCGAAAGATAAGATAAGAATCGAGAAAGACGGCATTTGGCATGTGGATGATGCACAGAGTAATGAAAGATTTTGGGTTGACCCTATCACACATCGGAAACATTATACAAGGCCTGTCCTGTTTAGGCGTGGTTATCTGAACATCATAAGGGAAGGCGACTGGTGTTATGTGAGAAATATCCCTGGACTCATGAACAGGCCATTAAGGCAATGGGAAATTGTGGCAGATGACAATATCTGTGTCATCAATAATACGTATCTGATAGAGAAAAGTGAGACTGATCAATGGTATAAGATATGCAGAAGAACAGATGACTTCACTTACTTTTCTGTTTTGGCATGCTATTATGAAAGTGAAATCATCATGGATGATACGGAGATCCAAATTACTCAATTTGATGGTGAGGGCTTGAAAATGACCCAAGAAGGAATGCCTTATACACCAATTGTGATAAAAACACGTAAAAGAAGTAGATGGCAGTGACGAAAACAGACCGATGTGAATAAGAGTTCATGTCGGTCTGTTTTCGTTATAACGAAGAACTGTTAGCTGTGAAAAGGATGACGGGATTGATACTCTTGCCATCCTTTTTGCATGTAAGGTGGAGATGGCTGCCAGTATTGCGACCGGTATTGCCAGTTACACCAACTATGATACCAGGATAAACAGATTCTCCTTTACGAACTATGATAGAAGACAAATGACAATAGCTGACGTGGTAATTGCCATGCCGCAATGTAACATAGTTACCAGAACGATTGTCATACCCTACCTTTTCGACAATACCATCCATCATAGCATAGGCAGGTTCGTTCTTCGCACGAAGATCCAAACCGTTGTGCCATGATAGTTTACCTGTAAAAGGGTCACGGCGATAGCCATAAGGACTGGTGACCTTGATTGATTTCAGTGGATAAGTGATGCTTGGATAGCTGCTTATCCACTGTTTTTGTTTGCTATCCTTTGAGTCTGTTTCCTGTTGAAGTAGATTTGCTTGTATAGAATCTACAGGTTGATTGGCAGGAAGTAGAAACTTCTCCTCCACTTTCCTCACTTTGTAACGGCACACGTTGTCGCTAACGGTATTGAATTGTGCTTTTGCACTCGAAACCGCCAGATAACTTATTATCCATAATACCACAATTTTTCTTTTCATGGTGCAAAGTTAGGGAATGAAATCAAGAGTAATATGAAATGCCATAAAAGTATAACATAAAATAAGATTAAAGTATGATTGAGAGTATGAAATGATGATATAATCATAATAAAACGGAAAAGATTGGACGATGGAGCATAGGCTTTCTTGTATTCATTTCTCTTAGACTATCTTTGCATGGCAATATGTAAAGTATCATTCAAAATATAATCAGAATATGAAAAGAAACTCATTTGAAGAAAGTGAAGTGCCATATCAGACACTCGCTAAGTTTGGACTCACCCACGAGATGATTGAAGACCTTCCGATGCATGCCTTGGAGGACATCAGCAATGGTCGTCCATCGCCAGTGTTGCCTGTGAGCATGGAAGCAAACGAGGGTTACAGTATCAAGATCAGAACCCGATTCGCCTTGGTAAGAATGGCAGATGGAAATGTGGATGTGATGTTCTATCCTGTTTTGAAATATGCCCCATTGGACAAATTCACCAAGGAGCAGCAGGAACTGTTGAAGCAGGGCAAGGCAGTTGTGGCAAATGTGAATATTCCCGATGGCAATCCTATCAAGGCATTCGTGCAGATTGACGGAGAGACCAACCAAGTGATGGCTGTGCCGACACCAGTGATAGGCAGAAACCTACAGGTGCTGTCCGACGAACTTAGTCTTGGAGGAACGGAATTAAAGAGCATCCAAAATGGCGAGGCACTGACATTTGCCGTAGAAGACGAACCTGTGACCGTAGGCATCGACCTGAAGAGCGACACAGGCATCCGCTTCGCCAACGGTGATGGTGAGCAGTGGCGCAAGGAAGGCAAGCGAGAGTGGGACAAATACACTTTCGGCATCTATGGCTGTTGGGTGATGGACGATGACGGTAATCTCGACTATGTTCCTGAGGAGGAATATACCGAAGAGTTATGGAATGAGCAGAAGAAGGCCGCAGGAAGACATGCTTCTGCCGTTGCAAGAAAGTAACATTTTCGAAAATCACCCCGTCCCTCTTTACCCTTGAGGGCACTGAAAAACTAAAACCCACTATCAAATTGAAAGTTGATGACGGAGAAATAGCTGTTTTACCCTTTATTATCTGTCTATTTTAGCCTTATTTTAGGCGATTTGCAGAAAGAGAAGTTACAAATCGTAAGCATTTTCCGTTTTGGTTATAAAAAAAGGGGACTTTTTCAGTGCCCTCACCCTTAAAGAGGGCTCCACCTCTATCCCCAAGCCCCTTTCCCCTCAGGGGACAGGGGATGTAACCGCCCTCCGGTGCTCGGAACCGCTACGCTCTAAGGTTGGCGGACCATCAAATGTCCCGCCAGATTGTTTGTCGGCTGGCGCATTAAAGTTCCCTCGACAGAGTGTTAGCTATATGTTTGGTGGCAGGAGCATTGAGAGGCAATTTTTAAACATAAAATCAGATAAATGACATGAGAAAAGGACCTTATTATACAGAAGACATCCTTGTGGATAAGATGCAGAGCGGTGAATACGGTTGGCTCGACTATGTGAATCATTTCAGTGAGGAATGGCAGAACGAGTATCAAGAATACTGCAAGGAACATGCCCTGTGCATCGGCAACGAGAGTGCAGAACAGTTTGTGAAGTACAAGGACGAACTGTTGGAGCAAGGAATGGAAACAGAGAACGCTTAATACAATCATGCTATGGCGATAAGAAAGAACTTGAATCCAAGACAGATGGACATACAACCAGAGATGCGTGACATCCTGATGCGTAATGGTATGCAAGCCCATATCATTGCCAACGGTGATGGTTATCAGTTAGCGGTGCAGGGACATGACTCCCCACTGCTGACCTATAACCTCACTGAGAAACAGATGTTGGCATTGACCGATTGGGGAACCAACTCTGCCAACAAGAAGGCATACAATGTCTTTACCAGTATCATAGGCAAAGACTTCTATATGCCGAGAAACTTTGTCCATGCAAGAAATGCCAATGGAAGAGTGGCTATGGGACTGCATGGATATAGGATTGGTGCAGGAGAGTACGGCCGATTGGGATGGAGTCCAGAGTTTTTGGGTTGGACACCGAGAATGCAGGACGGCTATCATCTACGCAGAGTCGGAGGACAGATGTTCTATGCTGGAGCACCGATGGTAGCGGAAAGACCAGACAGAAGGCTGAAACCTGGTGAGCTAACCTCTGGAGGCTATGGCTTTTACTATAAAGGACAGCAGCAAGTAGCACCACAAGCAGACGTATTACAAAACCTGCAAGCCGTGGTGACACCTGTAGAGACACGTCCAAGAAGCAAAGAGCCAGCCAAGCCATATAAGGAGCTAATCAGTTCGCCAGTATATTTCTCCAACGATCAATGGCAGGAATGCCTGTTTTCACACGGTATCATCATCGATGAGAAGGCAAAGATACTCACCATCCAATCAGAAAGCACCAAGAGTGATATGGTGTATGACTTGACCGACGATGAATTGAAGGCATTGACCAACAATTCTGTCAAGCAAGTATCTGTAGCCAAACGACTGGAGATACTGAACAATGTCATCAAGGACGATTTCGCAGACAAGATAACGATGGATATGCTCAACAGCAAGGAGCGCATCCATATCGGTTTGCGTCCAGAGGTGCAGCAGGAGTTGGACGGCAAGATGCAGTTGCAGTCAACTGTAGAACCATTGCAAGTGCAGCAAGAACCGATGAACAATAAGGTGGGCATTGTGGATGGGCAGGACTTGGACGAGAGTAAGGGATGGTTCCGTGAAGGCAAGCATGGCAGAGAAGTAACTGTTGGTGAGATTCGAGTGGAGCCAGCGGAGCAGGAAGGCAAGTACCGCATGACAGCCATCATCAACGGTGAGCGAGTAAGCCATGAGATAACGCAGAAGCAGTATGACAAGTTCATGGCAGTGGATGACTACCATCGCATGAAACTCTTTTCCAAGATATTCGGTGAGGTGGATATGAAAGACCGTACCGGTCTTGGTACCAAGATAGGAGCTGCATTATTAGCAGGATTGGGTGTGGCAGCGGAAGTCGGCAATGAACTACACCGACCACACGGTAGTCCGGTGGTGATTGTTGACCACCATCATGGTGCAGTTCCTCCACCGCCTCGTCCCTACTTCAAACCAGGAGTAGATGCACCGATGGATGTGGCGGCGAGAAACTTTGAGGCTGCCATGAACCAAGAGATATTGCATCCACACATGGGTAAAGGACTATAAAGGAATAGGCTTATGGCAAACAACGAACTGACATACAATGACTTCTTGCAGCGACTGAACATACAGGAGTTGTTGGTGGACGCAGGCTATCAGTTGAATAAACGAGATGGCTTGCGCTATCCGTCGTATGTAAAGGTGGACAGTCATGGGCAGCGAGTGAGAGGCGACAAGTTCATTGTCACTGGCAACGGCAAGTGCTGTTTTCAGCCACCAGAGCAGAAGAACTACAACGTGATAGGTTTTATCAAGGAGCATCCTACGCTGTTTGACGACTATAAGCCCGGGATGTCATTGGACAGATTAGTGAATGTGGTATGCAACAGACTGTTGGATAATCCCATTGATGTGCGTGAAGGCAGAGTGGCAGAACCCAAGCGAGATGCCAAACCCTTCAACCTGTCAGACTATGACATCTTGCGTTTCAACCCAAGAGAAAAGGACACCCAACGGAAACACTATCCTTACTTCAAGGAAAGAGGCATCAACATGGGGACACAGTTCGCCTTTCACAAACATTTCTTCTTGGCGACCAAGCATCGAAATGACGGATTGAGCTTTGCCAATCTCGCCTTTCCACTGTCCTTGCCGTCCAAGCCAGACAGCATCGTTGGATTGGAAGAGCGAGGCAGACCGAGACGAGAGGACGGCAAGGCATACAAGGGCAAGGCAGAAGGAAGCAACAGCAGTGAAGGACTGTGGATAGCCAACCTGACAGGTAAGCCATTGAAAGAAGCCACAAATATTCTATGGTTCGAGAGTGCATACGATGCTATGGCAGAATATCAAATCAATCCTGTGAAGAGCGTGTATGTCTCGACAGGAGGCACACCTACTAAGGGACAAATAAAGGGAATGCTGGAAGAGACCCGACAAGCGAACCATTATTTGGGCTTTGACAAAGACGAGGCAGGACGTGGCTTTGTGAAGAACTTCAAAGCAATCGCCAAGGAAATGGGATTTGCAGACTTCACAGTACAAGCCTACCATCCCTTGGGACAATACAAGGATTGGAACGATGCCTTGCTTGGCAAACGAGACCAACGGTTGATAGACCAAGGAGAGATAGACTTCGACTATTTCGAGTTTGCCAAGGCGCAAGAGGCTGAGAGACAACAAGAGCAAGCCAAACAGAAAGAAAGAGAGGAACGGACATCGGGCTTCCGCAGATAAAGGCTGATGTCATCATCAAAAAAGGAAAAAATATGCAGCAGACATATCGGTATAGAAACATCATCATCAAGCCCCATTGGATGCAGTTTGTGATAAACGAGCTGCACTTGCTTGTGCTTATAAGCGTAGGCTTTGTATTTGCAGGTATTGATGATGCCGTTCTCTCCACTTTGGTGTTTGTCCTCTCGCTCTTGCTTTCCCTATGTTTGGCATATCGAATGGTCTATCTATGCAGGATGCGGTACATCATCAGTAACGAACAATTGGTGTTTGAGCATGGCGTGTTTCATCGGGAAGTGGATTATCTGGAACTATACCGTGTGGTGGATTTCAACGAAAGTCAAACTTTCATGCAGCAACTGTTCCGATTGAAAACCGTGAGCATATATTCTGGAGACAGAACGACACCAAGGCTTGACATTATCGGAGTACCGATGAAGGAAAACTTGGTAACTGCCATCAGAGAACGAGTAGAAACCAACAAACGCAGGAGGAGCATCTATGAGATTACAAATAGGTAAGATATGGTTGATAGCAATTATCGGCACAGCAACGGCATCGGAAGCCAAGGCACAAGTGGTGTCATCCAATCCCTTGGAATGGATGGCATTGGCAGAAGGCAACGAACAGATCAACGGTGAGATTGAAAAGCAAATCAACGGACAGACCAAGACAGCGATATTGCAGAACACAATGGCTGCTGAGTTCAACCAGATACACAAATGGGATAAGAAGTACAACAGCTACTTGAAATCAGTGAACGGCTATGCCTCTTCGCTGAAAGCATGTACCCATCTGTATGATGATGGCGTGAAGATTTTCATCACGCTCGCCAAGTTGAAGACAGCTATTGCCAATAATCCGCAGGGTGTTGTGGCAAGTATGAGCATGAACAACCTGTATATCGAGACGGCAACGGAACTGGTATCGGTTTTTAATCTATTGAACGATGCCGTGGCGAATGGTGGCACAGAGAATATGCTGACAGGAGCAGACCGATCCAAAACCTTGTGGGCATTGAACGACAAACTATCTGCTTTCCAAAAGAAGCTCAACAAACTGTATCTGAGCATCCGCTACTATACAATGAGTGATGTGTGGAACAATGTCACGGCAGGGATGATAGACAGAAGTAATGGTGAGATTGCTACGCAAGCATTGGGGCGGTGGCGGAGAGCTGCTAAGGTAAGTACACCATAATAATATAAAGCGTTCGAGTATGAAAATATGGATATTTTGCTTTGGCATCATGTTGCTTTCTGTCTGCAAGGTGCAAGCCCAAAACGACCCTGTATTGGCAGGAATGATATACGCATATACCGACAAGGCTGAAAAGGAGTTGAAGAACCAGGAGAAGGTGATGCTGATGCAGACCACTGGACATATCTGGTTGAAAGAGGAAGTGGAAGGAACCACCAATCTGCAACGAGAGTTCAACAACTACTTGGACTCGTTCCGCTCCATCGTAGTGTATGCCGCACAAGTGTATGGCTTCTACCATGAGATAGACCGACTGGTGGATAACTTGGGAGGCTTCACCAAGCAACAGGACAAACATCCGAATAATGCCCTTACCGTGGCACTGTCTGCTAAGCGCAACAAAATCTACCGTGAGTTGATAATGGGCAGCGTGGAGATAGTGAATGACATCAGGCTGGTCTGCTTGTCAGGCAACAAGATGACCGAGAAAGAACGAGTGGAGATAGTCTTTGGCATCCGCCCCAAGCTGAAGGTAATGAACAAAAAGCTGCAACGGCTGACCAAGGCGGTGAAGTACACCTCGATGGCGGACATCTGGGCAGAGATAGAGGAAGGTAGCCACGACAAGGCTGACAAGAAAACCATCGTGAAGGACTGCATGAACAGATGGAAGCGAAACGGAAATATCAAATAACAATGAAAAGATACGACTATGAGTATATGGGCAAAGATAGCAAAGTATGGCGGCAGTGCCTTGAAAGGTGCGGGTAGTGTCGCCAAACAAGGACTGAAATCTGCAAGCAATACGGCTGTGCATCCCACCCAAGCACAAAGAAGTGCAGGAAGTGCGATGAAGACAGCCGCTGTAGGTAGTGCCGCAGGATATGTGGCATGGCAGAACCTTGTCAATGACAAAAGCATGGTGGAGATAGCCAGTGACGTGGTGGTAGGAAAAGACACCACGGAGAAAATATCCGAGGCAGTGGAGGATGTGAAAGAACTGAAGAACAAGGCAGGAGAAGCCGTGGATGCGGTGAATGGTGCCATGGGCGACATCAACAGCAAGTGGAGCGGAATGAGTAACTTCTTCCGTGGCATCTTTGGAGGCAACGGACTGGAGATGTTCGGCAACTTTTTCAAGAACTTAGGGAAAGGAAACGTGTCGGGACTGAGCCTTGCAGGACTGGTGACGGCAGCGTTTCTCACCTTCGGGCGCTTCGGATGGCTCGGCAAGATAGCAGGAGCCATGCTCGGCATGATGCTCATCGGCAACAATTCCAATATCAAGAACATTGTCAGTGGTGATGGCGGTCAGGGAAGAAACGTAAACGAAGCGGAAGAAGCCGCACGTAGTGGAGGTATGAAACGATAAAAACATAAAACGACAACAACATGAGATATACAGAAGAAATGATGCTGCAATCAAAAAGCGGCTTTTGCATGCCCTTTGAGGAGCGAGGCAAGGACGTGGAACTAACACTTGGCTATGGAAAACAGAAGCATCCTGTGACAGGAGACGTATTCTTCCACCACGGACTCGACTTCGAGGCAAATCACTATCTGCTATCAGCCTTGGCAAGCGGAACGGTGTCGGGCATTGGCAATGATGCGACGCACGGCATCTACCAAGTGATACGCTATGGCAAGTATGAAGTGACCTACGCCCATCTTGCCAACGTGTTTGTGAACTTCGGACAAACCGTGAAGGCAGGAAACATCGTGGCATTGAGCGGTGACAGACTGCATTTCGAGGTGAAGTTTGACGGCAAGGAAATCAATCCGATTGATTTTCTGACCATGCTGTATGGCAATGTGAAGGCGATGGAACAGACAGGCAAGAATGGCTTTCCTGAGTTTGAGACCTACGACATGAATATAGCCACACAGTATGACAAAGATCAGAAAGAGATAGAAGAACTGATGCTGCGCTTCATGCCATCGTATATGGAAGACCTGTATAAAGGTATGTATGTGACACCGCAACATGCGGAGCAGTCGCTGAGAAACATTTTTTTCGCTATCTACAGCGAAACACTATTTCTATGAAGCTATGCCATCCATCAGCAACCCATTAGGCATCGGGCAGAGAGCCATGCCCTTGGCTTGCAAGGTGCAGAACCTGTTGATAGCAGATTTCTTGAACTATCTGGCATTGCGGCATGGCATCTATCTGTCCACATTGAGCAAAGTTCTAAAAAAAAACTCCATGACGAAGCCGTAAGGACAAGTGGCATCATCGACCCACTTGCTAATTTGGACATCGATGTTCAGAGCTTCGACATTCCCAGAGTGGTAAGCGTCTATCCCGACCGTGCAGGAGTGAGATGGTGGACAAAAGCATGGTTCAACAACAGAGAGGAAGGAGAATGCTCCGTGGAGATAGAACTGCAACAAGCCATCCTCTTCATCCATGACAGAATAGAGAAGAACGCTTGGCTGGAGGAATACTTTCCAAAACAGATGGAAGTGTATCACCAAGCCATCGAGCAGACAAGAGAACAGATATTAGGTCAACTAAACGTAACGCTATAATGAGTACAATCAAGAACCCGACACGCTTTTCCGAACTGGAGTATTGCCTTCAAGGATATTTTGACGGCAAGCTGGCACCTGTGATGAAACAGGTGCGAGATGACTTGACGCACAAGCAACTGGAGGAAAGAGGCAGGTACCAGAGCAGTTTGGCAGGAGTACTTGCTTCTGCCAATCCGTATGCCGACAACACGGACTTTGTGCTGAAACAGACAGGCAAATGGAACAGCAAAACCACAGAGGACTACTTGGAGATGTGCAACCAGAAGATATGGAAGGACAAAAACATCGTTAAGGACTTGGCTACTATTGCTGGCGAGTGGCGCAATGCCGTGGTGAAGGAAATTGGACGAAGCAAATATGACGCTTTGTCGAAAGCCTGTGGCGAGGATTTGGCATACGCATACGTTGCGCAAAGGATGGAAGACCTGATGATTGGGAAGCTCGTCAAGGACAATACGCCCAAGTCAACGATGGACTACATCTTGCGAAAGGCAGCACAAAACAGCATCTGGGGAATGCAAGAAGAGCTCCTGAAATCACCATTGACGGCAGAGATAGAGGCTCGTGGCGAGAAAGCCTACAAACCAAGCAAGACGGAGAAGTTTGCAGGAAGGGCTACCGCCTCGGTTGTGGATGCCGTGACCATGGGCGGTATCGGTAGTTGGAAGTCATTGGCTACCTTAGTGGGGAGCGACATGGCATTGGGCTATATCCTCGATTCCAAGAAGGGAAACGGCGAACAGCGGAAAGAGCAAGCCATGGAATTGAGTATCAGCAAGGGCGTATTCGGACAGAACGGCAATGCCTTCACTGGTTTTCGCTCGCAAGCCAAGAAAGTGAATGCCACCGACAATGGCTATGTCAAGACGCTCAACAGCAAACTCCATAACAAGATACATATCCCACAAAAAGCATTTACGCCTATGGCATGGACAGATAACAGTTTTAAGTTTCCTTTCCAAAAAGAGCAAGAGAAACGGAACGATCCGAAATACAAGAATGTACCGCTGATAGTGGCACCCGGCAAGGAAGATGCCTATTTGGAAGAGAAAGCCAAGCATGACGCAGCCAAGGTTGCAGAGGCTGAGCGCATCATCCAAGAAAAGGCAGAGGCGCAACAAACAGAAACTGATGAACAACAGCAAGCGCAATCAGAGGAAGAACTGCAAGAACAACCTGAAAATGATAACAGCAACGGATGGGAAGAACTGTTGAAGAACTTCGGACTGAATGGTTTCAGCGACATCGGCAATAACCTTGGCTATGTGATAGCCATGTTGCCCGACATCCTTGTTGGACTGTTCACAGGCAAGACGCAATCATTGGATTTGAAGGCCAACATGATGCCGATAGCAGCCATCCTTGCTGGAATGTTCGTGAAGAATCCGCTATTGAAGATGACACTCATCGGTATGGGCGGTGCTAATCTGCTGAACAAGGCAGGACATGAAGCATTGGCAAACAAACGGGAAGGCAATGATGGAAATGCTGTATCATACGGTAATACAACATCACAAGCGGTGCAATACAAGTCCTATCCAGACCAACCGTTGAATCCGAGGATAGCCAACCCTGTGCTACAAGGCAACTGTTTAGTGGCAACCATCGACCGAGTGCCATACACCATCCAACTGCCAGAGCATGTAGTTGGAGCATATCAAGCAGGAGCCTTGCCACTTAATACCCTCGCCAATGCCGTGCTTGCCAAGAATGACCAGATGAGACAGATGGCAGAACGCAACTATGGCGAGCAAGAAGTGAGAAATGTGAGAAACGAGGCGATGGAAAACGCAGAGCAGCGAGAAGTTATTCAACGTTCAAGATAATAGAAGAAAACGTAAAACAATCATACAATGAAAGAGAAAAGTCCACAAGAGAAGAATGCGGCAGAGCGTCAAGTGTCACTGATCACCGAAGCCCTGTCGAAAGCAGCCGACAACAAGGGTGTCTGGCTGAACGAGCAAGGAAAGCAATATCCACGGTTTTACCCAAAGGGAGCGGCAGTGAGTCCGTTCAATGCCCTCGTGATGGGATTGAACTCCGACAAGAACGGATTTTCTACAAATCTTTACACGTTATTTAGCGAAGCCAAGAAGCGAGACGAGTCTGTGATGGCGCATGAGAGAGGCGTGCCGTTCAACTGGTATGCGTGGAACAAGTATGTGAACCGACATAATCCAGAGGACATCATCAGCAGAAAGGACTACCAGGAATTGTCGGCTACCGATCAGACACAGTACAAGGGCATACATAATCGGGAAATACGAGTGCTGTTCAATATCGACCAGACCATGCTGCCACTAAAAGACAAGGAGAAATATGAAGAGGTGGTGAAGGAAAATGTCGTTGCGAATGAAGACAAGGCATTGCGTAGCCAAGTGAATGACTTCATCCAGAAGATGAAGGACAACCTTATGGCGGTGCGCAAAGACGGAAGCGGAGTGGCACATTATGACACAGAAAAAGATGCTGTGTATATGCCAAAACAAGAAAACTTTGAGCAATATAGCGATTATGTGCAGGAAATGCTGCGCCAAGTGGTGAGTGCTACAGGACATCAACAGCGACTGGCAAGGGAAGGCATGGTGATGAAAAACGGCATTGCGCCATCGGAGGATGCCGTGAAGCAAGAGAAACTGGTGGTGGAACTGGCTTCGGGTATCAAGATGATGGAAATGGGTATGCCAGCCAAGATTTCCAAGGAGAACATGGGACTGGTGGATTACTGGAACCGTGAACTGAAAGAAAATCCATGTCTGATAGATGCCGTAGAGAGTGATGTGAACAATGCCTTGGACGTTATCCGCAAGGCAGAGCGTGGCGAGAAAATTGAATATTCATCCTTGAAGAACGAGCAGCAGACCACCGAGATGCAAGCGCAGATGCCCAAACACTACTTTGTGGCAGATGAGATAGCCAAGCATCCCGACAGCGAACAAAAGTTTGTGGTGATAGTAAGGGATAAAGAAAACAAGAATGCCGATGTGGTGTTGCCGGCAGGAGCATCATTGGATGTGAACAATGAGGTGTCGGGCATGAGCAAGCAGCGCATCGAACATGCCTTGCAGAAGGAAGGTTTTCTGTCTGTCAAGTTCTATAACCCAAATGGTGCATTAGGCTACCATCCTGATGACGGCTATTTTGCAGGAAAGGACATCACCGTTGCAAGACTGAAGAACTGGCAGTTGGAGGACATATCCAAGATAGAAGTAAGCGATGCCGTGAGCCAGAGCAAGCAAGTGGGCTTCGACCGCATACAGATGGTGCAGGATGACAACAAGCGTTGGGCAATGTATATCAAGCCCGAAGGACAAAAGGCTTTTTCCATCTATCCCGACAAGGCGGACTTAAACCGCTTCTTCACCACGCTGAAACAGGCGCAGGACACGATGGACAGTCTGAGAGTGGAACTGGCACAGAAATACTATGCGATGGCAGAAACAAAACCCGACTTGAAGGTGGACTTATTCGGTAGTGGTCAGCACAACGAGGTAGACATGAACCGCATACAGAAAGTGAACGTGTTCAAGGCAAAGAACGATGTCATTCTGTGTGCAGCCACCATTGATGGCGCAGACAAGTTGCAGCCTCGTGTGGTATCGCCAAGCCAATGGCAACGGATGTGGATAGCCGAAGACAAAAACGAGTATAAGAAACATCTTGCAGCAACCTTGTTTGCTGACATCCTGCAGAAAGGACAGGCGCAGGAGCAGACAGCATCAGAAAAGCAAGGAGAGGAAGCCGAGATGAAGCAGGAGGCGCAAGTCTCCACTGACAAGCACGAAGAGGAGCATCGGGAGTATCACGAGGAGGAGAATAAGCAAGCATCTTCTGAGGAAAAGACAGATATTAGGGAAGAGAAGGATGCGACTGTTCAAAGAGATAATAACGCTACTGTGGAAAAGAAGGAAGAAACAAAGGGTAAGCAAAAGGTAGAGACCAAGGACTCTCCCATCATGAAGCAATGGAAGGAGTTGAAAGCCAAGCATCCAGATGCTTTGCTGCTGTTTCGTGTAGGTGATTTTTATGAGATGTATGAACAGGATGCCAAGCGAGGAGCGGAAGTGTTGGGGATTACATTGACAAAGAGAAACACCCAAGCTGGTCCCTACATGGCTGGCTTTCCACATCATGCCTTGGACACCTATCTACCCAAGCTTATCCGAGCAGGAGAACGAGTAGCTATCTGTGACCAGTTGGAGGCACCCAAGCAGAAGCAAGAGGAGCAAAATACTGAGGAACAGCAGCGTTCTGGCGGTATGAAACGATAATAATGAGGATATAAAGACATGAGCAAGAATCAGCAATATGCAGAAAGATATGCTGCCGAGGCGATGGAGCAGATGAAGCGATATGGCATCCCTGCTTCCGTCACCTTGGCGCAAGGCATCTTGGAAAGCCGTAATGGACAGAGTGAACTGTCGCAGTTGGGCAACAACCACTTTGGCGTGAAGGCTTCGAAAAGTTGGTTGAAGAACGGTGGCGACTATCTTGTTTATACCGATGACAAGCCGAATGAGAAGTTCTGCAAGTATGCCACGGTGGGTGACTCATACGAGCACCATTCCAAGATATTGAAAAACAGCAGCCGCTACAGCCAATGTTTTAAACTCTCTCCCGATGATTACAAGGGATGGACAAAAGGCATTGAGCGAGGCGGTTATGCCACCAGTGGAGGATATGCAGCCAGTTTGCAAAAGATTATCGAGATCAATGGATTACAGAAGTATGACCAACAGGTGATGCGAGAGATGAGGGCTGAGGGCAAGAAGTTCGGCGTAGAACAGAATGCAAGAACTTCAGCAACGGTATCGTTTTCGGTATCGACATCCAATAATGACGAAAAGAAGCAAACAGCATCTCATACAACCAACGACAAGTACTCATTCCCTGTGAAAAGGGACGAGTTCTTGTTTGTCACTTCTCCATTTGGTATGCGTCAAGACCCTATGGACAAAAGCAAACAGCAGATGCACAAGGGTCTTGACATCAGAGCCAAGCATGATGATGTGCTGGCTACAGAGAATGGCGGCAAGGTGGTAGCTGTGAACCACAATGCCAATACTGGCGGTGGCAAGTCTGTGACAGTGGAATACGCAAGATCAGACGGAAGTAAGGTACAGACCACCTATATGCACTTGGACAGTATTGCTGTGAAGGTGGGTGACGAGGTAAAAGCAGGACAGAAGTTGGGTGTATCTGGCAATACTGGCACACGAACCACAGGTGAGCATCTGCATTTCGGGGTGAAGACCATATCGGCAGACGGCAAGACAAGGGACGTGGATCCTGCATCGTACTTGGCGGAGATAGCGCAGAAAGGCAATCTGAAGCAACAAGCATTGTATAACGGCAATGACCTGTTGGCAAAATACAAGGGAAATAGTTCGGCAGTGGACACGAGTCTGTCACCTGACGATTGGATGAAGAAACTGCTTTCATCCGAGGACGCAAGCACAGGACTGTCGAGTGCTGATCCTATCATGGAATTGGTTACAACCATGTATAGCAGTCTGCTTGCACTCGCTGTGCAAATAGACAGTAAAAGTGAGGAAGAGCAAAAAGCACAAATCTCAGAAGCTGTAAGCAAACGGCAGGTGGACTTGAAACCGTTGATGCCGACTATGAAGGAGTGCGTGCTGAGTGTTGGCGACAATGGAAAGGCTGTGTTGCAAGCTGACAATGGCACTACCAAAGTGACGAGAGAACTGACCAATGCGGAGTTCTGTAGATTGTCGCAAGTGTTGGGTGATACCAACCTGAGCAATGAAGCCAAGAAAATGCGTATAGCAGGAATGGTGAATACTATCGTGCTGACGCAACAGGCATCACAAAACTATGAACAAGTCCAGGAACAGCAAGAAGGTCAAAGTCAGACAATGCAACGAAAGTAAGGACATGAAGGAAAGAATGAAAAGATGGTTAGCGGTAGCGGTTCCACTATTGATGGGATTGTCGCTATTTACGGCAGTGGCATATGGTGCCTATTTGTTGGGCGGAGTGTATGCAGCTGTCGGATATATCGGGGTCAATGTCATGGTGGGAGTCTGGCTGTTTCGAGAAATAACCAGAGCACCCATGATGGATGATTGACATTTGGAAATAATCAGATACTTGAAGGTTCCACATCTTGGTCGATTGAAAACGAATAAAAAAGTATTTGAGCTATGATTAAATGTAACGTAAGTGTGTGCGGAACCGTCAGCAAGGCTGCAGTGGTTCGCAAAGGAAAGGACGGAATGCCGTTTACTACATATTCCGTAGATGTGGTGGTGCCAGCCAAGAAAGGTATCAACAAGACGGTGATGGTAAGCTGCATCATGGATGGAGATTGTGCCGAAGCTATCGTTGTGGGCAATCGCATCGATGTGAAAGGTGTGCTTACCTTCAAGAAGAAAGACGACAACCTGTATTTCAACTTGAAAGGAATCGAAGTGAGCCAGTCTGCTGCAGAAAACAAGGATGGCATCGTGGGAGATATGGACTTCAAGGGCAAAGTCGGTAAGGATATTGATATGAAGAAGGACAAAAATGGAAAGACTTTTCTGATGTTTTCGGCTTTCAGTGCAGAGAAGATCGGAGAAGAATTTGCCTTTACATGGGTGCGCTTTGTCCGTTTCTCGGAAGAAAAGGAAGAATGGCTGCAGTCGAAAGCCGCCATCGAGGCAAAGGGCGAGTTGGAAATCTCGGTGTATAACGACAGACTCAACCTGGGCTGCAAGGTGGCGGAGTTGAACCAGTGGGAGAAGAAACCGTATCATCCTAACAATTAGCAAGTATGGCATATTACAATAAGAGTCCACAGAATAATGGCGATGGAAAAAATGCTGAGGACAGAGCCTTGGACACCTTCGCAAACATGATGATAGAGAAGATCGAGTCGTTGGGAAGCAAGGACGGATGGCAAAAGCCTTGGTTTACGGAAGGTACATTGAGCTGGCCGAAGAACCTGTCTGGCAGAGAGTATAACGGTATGAATGCCTTGATGCTCACCATGCTCTGCGAGAAGAAAGGCTACGAGTTGCCAGTGTTTTGCACCTTTAACCGTGCAGTGGGTTTGAACTATCAGACGGACAAGCAAGGTAACAAGAAGCAGATGACGGATGCTAATGGCGAGCCGTTGCCCAAGGTCTGCATCAACAAGGGAGAGAAGAGCTTTCCCGTGATGCTGACGAGTTTCACCATTGTACACAAGGAGACAAAAGAAAAGATACCCTATGACGATTACAAGCGAATGAGTGCTGAGGAGCAGAAGGAGTATAATGTCTATCCGAAGTTGAATGTGTACCAGGTGTTCAATGTGGCACAGACCAATCTGAAGGAGGCAAGACCTGAATTGTATGCTAAGTTGGAAGCGGAGAACAAGCCCGAAAAGGCATTGGTGAAGGAAGGTGACATGTATTCGTTTCCTGCTGTTGACCAGATGTTCAAGGAGCAGAGATGGATTTGCCCCATCAACATCGAACACCAGGACAATGCGTTCTACTCCATTTCCCGCAATCAGATAACCATTCCAGAGAAGTCACAGTTCAAGGATGGGGAGTCGTGGTATGGAACAGCGTTTCATGAGATGGTTCACTCGACAGGAGCGGAAGATCAGTTGAACCGTCTCAAACCGCAGTCGGGCTTCGGTTCCGATGAATATGCACGTGAGGAACTGGTTGCAGAGTTGGGCAGTGCGTTGGTGTGCCAGAAGTATGGCATGACCAAGAATTTGAAAGAGGACAGTGCCGCCTATCTGAAATCGTGGCTTGGCAGTCTGAAGGAGTCGCCAAGTTTCATCAAGACCACCTTGATGGATGTGAAAAAGGCAACGTCTATTCTCACGCAGAGAATAGACGAAGTGTCTTTGGAAATGAAGGAGCTGCAGAGTGAGAATGTTGCAGCTTCTGTATCGGATGAGAAAAAGGAAGCGAAGGACATGAAGCAATCCGCATCATCTGACAAAAGTGAGCAGACTGAGATAGAAGAAGAAAAGGTCGCAAGGTCTGCGTTCCGTCGATAATGAGACTATTTGTAGCAAAAAAGCAAAAATCCAAGATGCGCACATATATAATAATGTGTAGGCTTCTTGGATTTTTTCATTTTTCGGGTGTGGTGGTATCATCGCCTTCATCGTTTTCTTCATCTTCTTCTTCATCATCGGGGGCAAGCCATTTCTGCCAATCTTCCTCGTCAATGGTGAGTTCGTTCATTTCCCAATCGTATGCGAGTTCGGGCATAGGGTCACGAGAGTAAGGGAAATGGATTGTATAGCCGATTTGTCCATAGGAGACATGGAGCGGAGTGACGCAAAGGTCTCTGCCTAAATAACTTCGGGTGGTAAGGTATTTGTGCCAGTCGAAACGCTCATTGAGAATGTTTCGACATAGGCGGTTGAGGTATTGCTCTATTGTCATACGGCTTGAAGTTCCAACTGTGAATAATATTGTCTGAACGCCTCGTAAAGGTCAGCCATCATTACTTCGGCTTCCTCCATGTCTTTGACTATATCGGCAATGTGGTAAGGTGCGCCATTTTTGCCGTGACCGTCTGAGCCAATCCAAATGTACGCTTCCTCGTCAACATCAAAGTTCTCATAATACTCATGGATATTGTCGATGAAGGCTTCCATATCATCGTCTTCAAGTTCCACGCTGAAATTGAAATCTTGACCATAGGAAGTATATTTGGCGAAGTTTACATCTGTCTTGCCGTTTTGTGGCTCGGAGAAATCAACGCTCCATCCTAATATCTCGGCTATCTCCGTTATCTTTTGCTGTATCATATCGTTTGATTTTTAGCAGCCATAGGCAAGAAGCCTACGGCTGATGTGTGATTTAAGCTTCTTCCCTGTCATACATATCAGACAGGAACGACTGCAATCTCTCGTCGGGAAAGTTTCCGATTGGGCAAGGCTTGAAGCTCTTGTCCTGCAATATCGGTATCTTGGGAAGGTTATGTCCGACATCCACGCTGATACTCTCCATTTCCTTGATGGAAGCATAGCCATATTCTGTATCGGCAAGACCGACAACGATAGAGAACAGTGTGAAGTCATTGCCTTCCGGCTGACCTTCCAATACATACCAACGGACTTTGCCGATGAAGAAGACGCATTGGCAAATGGCATCCTTCTTCTTGCCGTCCTGTGAATAAAGCGGATATAGTTTGAACTGCTCCGCCAACTGAGGTGTAATCAATCTGCTTGTCATAGCTATATCTATTTATTTGGTGAATACTCTGGTGAAGATGGATAGTAGAGCTGCTGCTCACGCAAGGCTTCAATGGCAGCATGTGCCAAAGTGCAAGCCCATTTATTGCGGAGGTCATAATAGCCCTTCTGATAGTTTATTGTCAACTGCTCCATGAAAGCCATCATCACCTTGAACTTCTCGTTTACAAGAAAGCGGTGGTCATTGGCAAACTCTGCACCCACCTTGGATGCGGAACACATCTTGCCGTTCACGAAGCGTGAAAACTCATTGGCAAACTCCTTGTCTCTTTCGTTAATCATATCGTTCATATCTGTTCGGATTAAATTGTGAAACTTCTTTTTCTTCCCTATTCTCGAAGCCTTTATGACTTCATCGAGGGAATTGATTTTACGTGCAATAACGAGTTCGGGCATGGAGACAGACAAGGCAAGAAATTGGGAGATTATTTCATTGGAATACCCCAATCTTTGATTGGTGGAAGGCTGCTGATGAAATAACCTGCCAATAGCAAGGCGGTACTTGACGGTCTGGTGGGCTGAACTAAATTTGCTAAGGAAAAACAAGGGAGGATGAAGAGGTATGGGAGATGTGTTCAACAAAAAGGGTATGTTCAATACCATTGAACAATGTATAAAAGTTGAACAAACGGCGAAAGGAAACTGACAGCTAATGGCTTTTACAAATGGAATTGGAGGAAAATATCGGGCATGAAAGGTTAAATAAATATATAAAAGTCAAGTTTATGACGTAAAAAACAAGACTTTTATTAACTTTGCAGTCGAAAAGTGTGTCCTGAGACAGAATGAAGTCAGATATTGGCTATATTGACGGATTTCAGTCGTAACTTCTAAAGAGATGGTGGCAGACCCACTGCATTCGGTATGCAGGTACTGATTGCAAACCACTTTGTGCTGCTCTGATGGAAACAGATGGGTAGTAGAACGACAATTGAAAGCCTTCCTTTAGGTTGGCAAGGTATGTGTCAAGGAGATGAACGCAAGTGAACCATTGATGAAGCATCGTTAGCAAAGTTATCAAGTCACATCAAAACCAAGGTGTTTTTCGTATCTTGGGATAATGGCAGAGGAAACCTGTTTACTGTCTGCTGGGTGTGCGGTGTAAAGATGGCATGAACTTGACATGGGCTCTTTAGAGGAACAGGAGAAATAGGCATGGAATGCTAAGGGAAAATGCTGAGAGCCGTTAAACGCAAGGCAGAAAGTACTGATGTCTATGTCTGTGGCGGACTACCTCGTAGTAGTGTTGAAGTCTCTGTAATGGGGATGGAGCGAAGGGGGTGGCGTACTTAGCCAAATTCAAAGTCCAACTCTACAAATAGAGGATGAAACAATGAACGAGGCAACCTTTGTAATAATAATAAAATTAACAAAGAGTAAGTGCGAAGAGCCGTGTGAGGGGAGACTTTCAAGCACGGTTCCGAGAGAAGGGTGGGTGAAAATCCCTCCCCTTACTCGACAGGAGATAAAATATGGTTATAGCAAGACAGATAAAGGAAAAATTGTCCTCAACTCCTGCTGGAGTTGTGTTGACAACAAGAGACTTTGGCGTGGAGATGCGGTATCAGCCGGCACTCGCCAAAGCTCTCAACCGTCTTGTACTCCAAGGCGAACTGCAAAAAATAGCAAAAGGAAAGTATTATATTCCGAAGAAAACCATTTTCGGACAGTTGAAGCCTGCCGACTCTGAACTTGTAAAAGACTTTTTGGAGCAAAATGGCAAGATTGTGGGTTACATTACAGGAACTGCCGCATTTGCAGCTATGGGGCTGACAACACAGATAAGCTCATCCATCCTTGTCGGCACAAATAAATATCGGAGACCCATCACAAGGAATGGCGTGAAAATATCTTTTTTGTTACAAGAGAACGCCATAACATCAAGCAATATTCCACTACTTAGAATATTGGATGCTCTGCGCCTTATCAAGGACATTCCTGCCACTTCACCAGATGACTGTGTGATGAACATTTGCAAAGCAATCAATTCTCTTTCAAAGGAACAGAAGCAAGAATTGGCAGAGTTATCTTTGGCATATACGCCTTATGTAAAAGCTTTGCTTGGAGCCATCTACGAGAGCTTGGGACTTGAAACGGAAGTCATCAGCAGGACATTGAATGGGGTGACAAGCTACAAGTTGCCAATCTCCAACAAAGTATTATCAAACAAAAGAAACTGGAACATCATATGAGATTACATGAAAACTGGGAGTTGTTCTCAGATGCCTTGCAAGCAGCATCCCAACCAATAGAGGATGGAGGTCTTGGTATCAAGAGCATTTTTATAGAGAAAGACTATTGGATTTGTCGCTCGTTGTCATTGATGGCTGCGAATGACAAGGATAACCGTGCCATATTCAAAGGAGGTACGAGTCTTACAAAAGCATACGGCATAGGTAGCCGTTTCTCTGAGGATATAGACATTGCCATATCCGAGGCATGGACGCTCAGCGGCAACCAATTGAAGATGCTGATCAAGAGAACTGCCAAAAGCATGACTGAAGGATTGCAGGAAATGGATATGCCTGGTTTTACGAGCAAGGGGTCTCACTATCACAAGGCATACTATTCTTATCCACGAGCCATTGACACATTACAAGTAGGTGCTATCAAGGCAGGACAGTTGCTTGTCGAAATCAATTCCTTTGCAAATCCATATCCATTTCAGAAATGTAAACTGCAAAGCTTCTTGACCGAATTCTTGCAAAAGACAGGCAATGAGAGTTTGATAGAGGAATACAACATGCAACCTTTCGAGGTCAATGTCCTTGACAGACGTAGGACATTGACAGAAAAGCTGGTATCATTGCTTCGCTGTTCCTTAGCCGACAACTACATGCCGGAATTGACAGCCAAGATACGCCATTTCTATGATTTGCATTTCCTCTTGAATGATGCAGAGACCCAGGACTATCTAAAAAGTGACGCTTTCAAATCGGACTTCAGCAACTTGTTTGCACAAGACCAGCAGAGATTCAACAAGCCCGAAGGATGGCAAAACAAAGACATTATGGATTCTCCAATCATCAGTGACCTACATAATGTATGGTCAGCGTTAAGCAACGTCTATGCAAAAGAACTTCCTGACCTTGCCTACAAAGATATACCGACTATTGAGAGTATCGAAAATAGCATGGAGCAGTTGATTTTGTATTTGATAAAATAAACGGTCATGACAAAGAAGCATAAAGGACATTACTGTAAGATTTGTGGTGAATACAAGTCGAACGAGTCATTTTCGGGGAAAGGTCATGCCCAACACATCTGTAAGGAGTGCATGGGTGAGATGAAGAAAGGCAACAAGAAGATCTTGGACTTGCCTTTCGGGGATGATGATTTTGAAATTGTTGACGCAGATGAATATATCGCTTCCGTTTTATATGGCAACAACGAAGAACGAGAAACCAAGACTTTCAAGAAACTCAGCCGTGAACAGAAAATGGTGTTGAAAGTGATAGTGCAAGATGAAGTTACGTTCTATTGGCAAGCCCATCGACAGATACCAGTAAATGACAAGTTAAAACAACTCAGAAATTCTGTCAATACTGTAGTATATGAACAGTTGGACTTTGCCATAAAGGATGACACGATGTTCAAAGCTTATATACAAGAGCAAGTCATCACTGTCATAAACAAGATATTGCGACAGGAGAAAGAGCAAAACAACCAATAGCAGAAAGAGTCCATTCATCACGAACGGACTCTTTCTTTTGATAATCATTGTTTTTGCAGATTACCGCTTATCGTATGAATGAAAGTAAAACTCATTTACTGTGCAAATAGTCTGACAGCCGTATGACGGTTGGCTGCAATTGGTGAATACTTATCAATACCGCCCTCGCTTTTTGATATTATCATGGACTTGTCAATGCCTCTTGCCACAAGCTGTTGCGTGATATAGTCCGCTCTTGACTTGCTGAGAGGATTGTTGATGCCATCGTTTCCTGTGGCACTGTCGGCAGCACCAACAACGGAAATTTTGAGATGATAAGCCTTAGCTACACGAGCAAGCTCATCCAAGTTTACCATCTGTGAAACGTCAACCAACTGCGTGGTTCCAATCTTGAAAAAGAAGAACACTGGCGAACCGATGCACTTGTTTCCACCTGCCATTTCTGCAACGTATTTGTTCCAAGAAACAGAATCGGAAACAGAGAAACTATACTCCAGAGAGCGACTTGTTTTTAGTTTCCCCATGCCATTCCAATCCTTGTGAGCCAATCTTGCACGGAGCGAGTTCAAACCACTGTAGTCATTTTTCGGGTAGATGCGATACTCCGTACTATCCGCATAATATGTCAGGCGGTCGGCATAGGCTTTCATCAATCCTTCAATCTCCAAGATCTTTCTCATTTCAGCGATGGCATTGGCATCCTCCGCATGAGCTTTACTTAACTTTTGATTGCGAGCCAACAAATCATTGGTGTAATCTGCCAGCCATTTGTTCTGGTTGATATAAGGAGCGGCATCTACAACCTTCTTCCAACCGACCTTCCCGATATTGAAAGTCAGTCCGGCAGACAAGGTGAACAAATTGTCACCAAACTTATTGGATGCGCCCACACCATCAAAGTCACGGAATGTGGTTGCGCCACCCAATTCCATGTTGACCGCCAAACGCTTTGTTAAACGATATTGTCCAATCACACCATAGTTGATGACAAACGGACTCTTGCCGTTATCCTCGTTATGGATAATACCGCAACCAGCATACGGAATGAATCCCCATCTTTGTGTGGTGGCATGGTCTTTGACAAAACTGTTGGTCACATTCCAAAGAAAATCCGCATGAACCATCTTGTAATCACGGACATTCTTGCTGGCATCCTTGAACTGAAAACCTTGGAAACTAAATCGACCACCAATCTCCGGCGTGAACCATTTTCCTGCCTTTATTGCCAGGGAAGGTTTCATCCCGTCAAACATGTACCCTGTACCATGCGGCTTTCCTACAAAGGTAGATATGCCACCAGACATACCAACGAACCAGTTGGAAGACCATGCGGAGGGTACAGCTACCTCTTTGAGGTATGTAGGCTCAATCTGTCGGAGCATATCCTCATTTATGCCAGACGGCACCAAATCATCCGTGCCATCATCCATAGTCTCTGCATTGACTTGCATTTGTCCGCATAGGCACAATGCCATCATAAATATTGCTTTTCTAATCATAAATTTCAATTTGTCGATTATTCTTTCTATTAACGCTTTCTACTCTTGCTGCCTTTCGGTCGCATCATCCTGTTTGCCATCGCAAGGCAACGGTGCGCCCAACGTCTGTCATCCTCGTCATCGTTGCGCCCCCATTTCATGTCATTGCTGCCACCGCCTCCGCCACCTTGCCCTTCGGCGAATGTCGTGGCTTGGTCGATGTAGCCAAGGTATAATAAGGTGGCACAATGAAGAACTTCGGCAGTGTGCTCGGCTATGGTTTCCAATGGCGAACCGTCAAATGCTACTTTGATTTCAGGTGGCAACGATGCCATTTTGGAACGGTAGTCAGTGACCATGCTTTCCAACATAGCTGTCTTGATAAGTGTGCCAGCACCAGTCTGAGCTTCACGTGAAAACTGCATGGCATCCTGTCGAAGCGTCTCTGTCCGCTCCTTGACAAACTCCATATCCTTGTTCAACTCGTCCAACTGCCGGTCAGCTACAGCGAGCTTGTCTTTCTTGTCTGCCAGTTTCTCATCAACGGAAGCCAACTCATTTTGCAATTTTTCCAACTTCTGCGACAAGATGGAACTATCTCCTTCCTTGTTGGCAATCTGCACCTTCAACTTGTCAATCTCCAACATCTTCTGATGTTTCTCTTCTTCCAGATGTTCTACCATAGAAGAAAGACCTTTCACACGACGTTCTGCCAGTGCTATTTCCACCCGAAGATCACTTACAGCCTTGTTAAGGTTGTCCAGTTCCTCTTCCTTTGAAGAACATTCCTCGGACAGGTGCTTGCGGTATTCCTCCGTAGGTCTGTGTCGTTGCCGAGTCTCCGTTTGGCTCGTTCCACGCACCAGTCCCCAAGGCTCATTGACCATCGCCAACTCGTCATGAAGTTTCGATGTACGTTGACTATATTCCCGATTGTTGGCACCTGCGAAGATTTCTTTGAAGGCAAACTTGCCGTCCTTGATTGGCAGAAGAACGCAATGGATGTGTGGTGAAGTCTCGTCCAAGTGTACATAGAAGGCAACGATGTTCTCCTCACCATACTTTCCTGCGACAAAATTATAAATGTCCGTCGCCCATTGCTCAATCTCTGGCATACGCTTGACGGCATAATTCTCCTTGTTGTCGCCGGGCTTGAAGACCACCTCTTGGTCACCGAAGGCAAGCTCACGCATCTTCCATTGCGAACCGCTGAAGATGAAGTCCGCCACCGTTCTGAAACGTGGCTCAGTCAACCCCTCATTCTTGTCCTTGATGCCACGAGCAGCCAAGTTCTCAGCCATCATCTGTGGAATGGACTTGCTCTTGTCGATAGGTACTATCTTGCCTCCCTTGAAAATCTGGAAGTTCAGATGCTGTCTGCCGAGGTCATAGTTACCCTTGGCAATGGCTACCTGCCAAGCCCTGTCGCTCCAGTTGCGTTGGTATTCACGGCTGAGAGCGGCGGCGCATCCCTTACGTCCCCTGACGTTCAAAACCTGCTTTGCTATTCTTTCCATATCTCTGATATGCTTATATGTGTCAGTAAAAACAGTGTCCCAGCTTGCTGCCTTGGCGGACACTCTCCCGAAGACTTTTAGGTCGTAGGGGTAATGAGTTACCACACTCCCTAAATTCGTGAACAGTGGGCAAGCCCGATGCGCTAAAAAAGGCAAGCCACGACGAGTGCGATATGCCAGTACCGAACCGTGAGGTCTTAAAAGGAGAATGTCCGTAAGGCAGCTATAATGGAACAGAATGAACTCTACTTATGGTTGTCCGCCTTGGCGGTTACAACTGGCTTGGCAGCTGTCTCAACTGTTGAGGTAGGACAGCAAGCCTTATAAGCGGAACACAGGGATTGGAAAAGGCTCATGTCTTCAGCTGTGTTCAATTTGACGGAAGCAGACTTTCCATGACTGGCGATGTCGGGCAGTTCCTTTATCAGAAGGAGCAACTGGAGCCAGTCTCGATTGAGAACACGAGTGAAGAACTTGAAGATTGCGTTACGCAGCTGAAGTTTGTTATGTTCTTCCTCATCTACAAGAGGCATACAATCCACAAGTCTGCCAATCATGCAAGTGGCAATATCATCAGATGAAAGTTGGTTGTCAGATGATGTAAAAACAGAGTTGTTTTCTTGCGATAATGCTACTGCACCCTTTACAATCTGACCACAGACAACGGCAGTCTCTTCTGTGGTGGAAGTGCCATTGAACCAACTGTCCATTGTGAAACGGATGATTGGTTCCAATATGCTATTTCGCATTGTCGGAACGTTACCGTCCTTCATGCCAATCATCGTGATGATGGTGTATTTCGTTTCGAACTCCTTGCAGTGTATCAGCCCATGTTCCGTTAATTTTTCGAGGAACTGACGCACGGTGGCACGATGCCAATGCCAGTCTTCCGCAAGTTGAGTTTTGGTTGTAACAAACTGAAAATCTTTCAATTCGTCTGCCACTTCCTTGCTTACGGCTTTCGGCATGTAGTGTTCACAAGCCTTGTCCAGCAGATAGCAGAACGCTTCGTGTTTGGAATACCGCTCGTTATGTCGGTCCTGGAGAGATGCCAGGAAGCCGACAGAGAGACTTACCTTTATATTTTCCTTTGGTATATGTTTCATTGAAAATGTCTTGTTGATGTTGTGAAATAATGATTCTCATTTTAGACTGAGTGTTGTAGAATGTGCCAAGTACCAAGTGGCATATTCCAAGAATGGACTAAAAGTAGAAGTTTACGATGTCCTCAGGACATTGCGCCAAGTGTCTGCCACTGTCAGGACATTGTGCCTTGAAGATGACCTTTGAGGACGGATAGTAGATGGATGCCACCAAGAACAAGCCCACCATCACTCCCAATGTGTACAAATGGGGAGTGAACATGAACACCAATGAGGCTGTAAAAGCGATGGCACATGATTTCCTGTTGTCATGCAACCTATGCAGCAGATTGTCTGCATAGGAGAACTTGAACAGCAACAATGCCAACAGTGCCATTACATGAGCACCAATCTCGTTGGGCTGTACTTGATATGCCACGAAACTGAACACCAATATTGCCATCAGCAACAGCAATGTGTACAGTTTTCGAAAATTATGCGAAAACACCATGCGGAGATAAAATCTCTGCATCATCAGATTGTTCTTTCTGTAGCACATCGTTGATGCCAAGAGAAGAATCATAGGGAAGAAAAGAAAGATAATCTTGAATATCATAGATCAAATTGTAATGTAAAACGGTCAATAACCTTCGAATAGCTCCAACTCAATAATTCCATAGGTGACTTCCATGAAAAGTCGCTCGACATCCGCCATTGTCAAAGCATTTGAAGCAAGGCGTTTCTTGAAACCAGCATCCTTTCTCATAAGAATCTTGGCACTTCGGTCAATGTCAAGCAGAGGAATATGCCACTCTTGCCCACGGACATAATCATTGTTGGAATGACAGGCCCGAAGGGTAATACACCGACAGCAGACGGTCTGCACCATGCCATGCCGTGAAACTGCGGTGTCTTTCCAATGGAACGAACTGCCAACGTCTATCCATGTGTGGCATTTGTGGATGATGTCCACGATGTTCTGAAGCTGCATGTCGCTCATAAATGGAACGTAATGTCACATAAAACACATCAGCATGTCCGCCTTGTCACGCTTGTACTTGAAGAAGCCTGTCCTCGCTTGCAGTTCCATGTCGTGACACAAGTCACCGTACATGAACTCCAAGGACTCATAGATTGTCACCATGACGGAGTGGACATTTCCATTGGCATCCGTACTGGCATTCATCTTGTACATCCGCCCGAAATTAGGGTTGGAGAAGGCACAGCTGAACTGTCCGAACTCTGTATGTACGGAAGTCACCTTGTGGTAAAGGATGACCAGTTCCATCTGGTCTTCGAACAGGTTCATCACCTCTTCGAGAGGACAAGGCTTTTCCAACTTGAAGTCAAGCAGGACATAGCCGTCTTCATAGACTGGCTGTTCCATGCGCTCCTGGTTGATAAGCTCTGGCAACTGCAATGGTGCAAGTGCCAGGAAGTCGTTGAGAAATTTATGCAGCATAACTATTGTGTTTATAATGAAGAAATGTATAGCTTGATGAACATATCTGGTAACCCGTCTGTCATATTCTTGTCCATCTGCAAAGAACGGCTAAGATTGGCGATTGTGCCTGAAGCATCTATTGACAGTTGCACCAAATCCTTTCGCTGATTCTCTGAAAGCATCGCCATTCCGAAGTCATCAATGGACAGGAATGGTTGCAGTATCATCCAAAAGTAGGCAGTCCGTTGTTCAGCGGAAGTAACCTTTCCACTCTTAATATCAGCAACGCAAGTCTGCGCATTGGCGATGATTCTTCGATTGGTACGAACCGCCATATATGCCACGGCATCCCTTGCCGGTAAGTTTCCTTTCCTTGAAGATTGAGCAATCATCTTGCACACATCTTCTGTTCCACTTGTTATATGCGAAACAGACACGTCGCTCATCTCGTATAGATGAGATAGGAATGTTCTGAACAGCCTATCCTCCGTTTTCAGAAAGGCGAGGAACTGTGATTGGTTGGCAATGCCTTCCTTCTCCACCTTCTCCAAGAAGAAATGATAGGTGGTCAAGATCCTTGTCTTGTCACCTTTATATAATGGTATGGTGTCCATACTCTCAAAAAACTTTGAAGCCACCAAGGAAAGGCTGTCCGTTTCCTTCTTACTTTTATAAGGGGAGGCGTTCATCTTCAACAGGAGCACATCCTTGAATGTCCTTCGCTTGGCGGTAGCTATGCGCATAAACTCGTCACGGATGGAGTCATGGACATTGGAAAATTCTTCCATCGGAAACGAATGTGCCTTTTTGATGGTGTCTCGCATCAGGCAAGCAGAAACCGAGTCTTCTAAAGTACGCCATTTGGATATTTTGTTGGCAAGGTGTTCCATAGACAAATCCTTGTCTGATTTCATCCTTGAAAGGAACACCTTTTGCGCATCCAATGCCTCCCTTGCATCATGGAAAGATGATTCACTGGCATTTTTTGAACAGGATGCCAGCAAAAGAATGGCAAGTATGATGGCAGACAACATGGACATATGCTTTCTACCTTCAAAGTATGATATGTGAAAACTTGAAGTGCAAGATTGTTTACACTTCACCCTCAATCGGCTTTTTGCCGCAGATATGATAATATTTATACTTTCCATTTCGGACTTTATTTGAAATTTGCAGTGCGAATTTACGACTATTTATCGGGTATTCATTCAAACTAAATCAAACTTTATGTTTTGTTCTTATTCATACTTTATAGCATGATATGAAATGATAATATATCCAAGAAAGTGCAGTACATTAACCTTTAATTAACTATAATAATTATCAGAGTATGATTATACTTTGGTGGAATATAAGTATCTTTGTCGACAAATTACAAATCAGTGTATAATAGCTATGGCAAAAGTAGGTTACATATTTAACTCGGAGCAGTATGACACATTCACCTTTGACCGGGCTTGGATGGAGAAGTATGGCTGTTGCCGTATCATAGAAGATAGTGCAAGCCAAGAGAAGACACGCCCGGAATGGAAACAGCTCATGGATTGTCTGGAACGAGGTGATGAACTGGTCATCTCGAAGTTCAGCAATGCGCTGCGTGGTGTTCGGGAATTGGCGATGTTCCTGGAGTTTTGCAGGGTGAAGGTGATAAGGATAATATCCATTCAGGATAAGATGGACTCAAAGGGGGAGTTGTTCCCAAGTACATCAATAGCCGATGTGCTTTTCATGTTCGGTTCGTTGTCCGAAGAGGTCGTTGCCTTGCGCAAGGCTGCTACCCATGTGGAATATATCAAGTCGGGTATCAAACCTGCCAAGAGCTCAACTCCAAAGAAAGGCATCGACCGTGAGAGGAATATCGTCAATATGTATAACAACAACTACACTATCGATGACATCTGGAAGGTCAGCGGTTTCAGGAGCCGCAGCTCGGTGTTCCGCATACTCAACAAGTATGGGGTGAAGTTGAACCGTGGCAAGTTCAGCGGACCGCTTGGCAAGAGAAAACCAAAGAATGAAAGTGAAATATAAAAGGTGATTTTATGAAGAATATACTTTGTTTTGAGGGAGAATGGAAATTCAATACCCACAAAAAGCCTGAACGCTTTGATTTGAATAGCGAGCCTATTCTTAGAATGTTGAAAGAATATCATAAATGCGATGCTATTTATAGGCACATTTTGACAAAAGAGGATTTGAAACTCTACATAGAGTATTTCAACAGGAACAAACGTGAATGGAATAAAATAGACATTGTTTATATAGCTTGTCATGGTTGGTTTCATTCTATAAGTTTAGAGGGAGAGAATGGAAATGTTGATTTACAAGAATTGGCAGATATAGCCGGGGATTTCTTCCGTGATAAAATAGTTCACTTTAGTTGCTGTAAAACACTCGCTAACACCTCTGAAGTTGAGCACTTCAAGTCTATTACAGGCGCAAAATTGGTATGCGGATATAAGAAGAGCGTAGATGCAATGAAATCAGCCATAGCTGACACGGCTTTACTGAATGAATTGATAACAAGCAACAAGCCAGGCAATATCAAAAATATTGCCATTAGTAAGTTTCGCAAAACATTCAAATCCTTATTGAACGAATTAGATTTTTGTGCAATATAGATAAATGGTGAGCCATACTGCAACTGATGCTTGCAGTATGGCTTGCCCATAATACTTGGCAGATAAGGCAATTCCTTATCTGTCTCTTCTGAAATCATTTCGCTTGTCTCCGTGGAAAAGGCTTTTAAGCGTTCCGCCCAAAGCCTTGAACACGAAGAACACCACGAACAAAGATACGATGTCGTCCATACGCTATAGTATTCGTTTGTTATACTTGTGACTTGTACAGATTGATGATGTCCATCCCCATTGACTTGGCTTTTCGGCAAGTGTAGAACGTGCCGCCCTTGGGCTTGCCGTCGAAGAAAGCAATCAGTCCGCACGAATGAGAAAGCATATAATCATTTCGTCTGAGCAAGCATCCATTGAAATAGTGCTTACTCAAAAGGATAGCATCGTCCGCCTTGTCAAGAATATCCCAATAGCGGTCTTGCTCCCTTGCGCTCCACCTCTCGTTCTGACCGTCATAAGGAATGACGGCAATAAGTTTCAAATTGGGAAGTTCCACTTTCAATGAAATCACCTCCTCGGCTGCCAACATATCGAAACCGAGTGCCATGCCACAATAGAAATTGGTGATGCCCATAGCATAGAGCAGCCTTATCTTGCCCCTCAGTTTCTTCCTTATCTCGTCCTTGCGGTCTTCTGCTATCGTGCGATGTCCCGAAAAAGCCACGGAATTGGCTTTGATGTACTTTGTCTTATCCATATCACTTTGCATATTTATAGTGTGTGCGTCCCAAGAAAAGACCGCCTAACACGTTTCCGCCAAACATTTCCAACTGATTGGCAAAAATGGCATAGCTTGCGCCGGTCGTTACCACATCATCAAAAACATAGATGTCCTTGCCTTTGAAGTAGGCTTCATCAAACTCAATCACTTGTGTCTTAGTGATGCTCTTTTCCTTGTCATGGCGGTGCTCGTGTACTGCCAAGCGGTCGCCTGAAACGGATATGTGCGAATAGCCGTTGATGATGCCGCAAAGCTCGCTCACACGATTACAGAAAGCCATGTATCGACTCTCGTTCTTGGCTTGGGTGCTGGCTGGCACACATACAAACACGATGTCCTTTATCTTCTCACCACAAACTTTGATAAGATGTGCTGCGGTCATTTGCGCCACCTTCTCAAAAGCGTTGTCCCTTGCATCCTTGAAAGCCCAAATCAGTTGGCGTGCAGCCACTGCGTCCTCGTCCACATTGCGAACCCTCACAGGAAAATACTTCAAGAAGAAATCCATCCTCTTGCTCAGCTGTCTCTTGATGTTGTCGTCTATCATTCTTGCCATAGTCGGAAAAATTATTTGCGTTAAACTCGATTATTTATTTTCCCTATTTTCGGAAGCCTTTCGGCTTGCCCAAGGGATATTTTTCCGCCGCGCAAAGGAGTTGGAAGGCAAAAAGACAAATCGGAAGCGAAAAATACGCTCTATATGCAAGGCACATAGAGGAAGATTTTTTGAAAAGCATCCATGATGCCCAATTTGGCATTTGCCATGCAACTGGTACCTTTGCGGAAAATATCCGAAGCGGCAAAGACGATGGACGAAATGAAACGGCTATAAGTGCTACTACATAAGATTACAACAAGAAAAGGGTGGGTGTGGAACTGCGCCATTGGTGCAATTCCGCAAGGGAGGAACGAAGTGCTATAAAGAGAGAATGACTTGCCGATTATAATAGAAGGACGGAACAAAGATGCGGCAGGAGTAATTGGGAAGCTCTCTTGGCATCCATGCCGAGTGTGTTTCCTCTCCAGCCTTCATGCCATGTGGCTTATTGCAGTAGCGGCAGTTGGTCGCCACAGTCAAGGAGCCTTTTGGCATGAAATCTTTGTGACGGCTATAAAAAGGGTAAACCATGGATTATAAAAGGAAGACGAGAAGCGAATATAAAAGATATGGGTGGGAGTGAAACTGCGCAACAGCCAGACAAGCAACTTAACGAAAGGGGTGGCATTGGTAGACAGCATGTAAGTGACGGTTGCATCACGGATGCCGTTAGCCAATACCATTCTGTTCGTGCCTGTCCTTCGGCAAATGGTCATTCTTCATCTTTAGGGATCTTACTCCCGATAAATGAAGAATGTCGCTTTGACGAACTGTTGGTGCGGTTTCGCAGATGGGTGGGGAAAAGTAATAAAAAGGGAAGACGGCTTGACGCTTATAATAGCAGTACACATGCGGTTATAAGAGTAAACTTGCTAATAGTGGCTATAAAAGTAAACATGGTTGTATGAGCAAAACAAAAGCGACCGAAGCCGCTTTGTTTATTGGAGAGAATGAAGAAATCCTATTTCTTGCCTTTCTTGGTAGGCTTTTCAGGCTCTGCCGCTGGAGCTTCCTCCTTGTCTGGTGTAGGATAGAACTTGTTTGCGATGAAGACGATGCGGTTGTGCTTGGTGCCTTGCTGATCAACCCACTCGTCTGGCTTGAAGTAGCCCTCGACGGTGAGCATGGTTCCCTTCTGCAGCTTGTCGAAAGAATCAACATGCTCGTTCTTGCGCCATGCCTCCATGTTCATGAAAGCTGATACTCTGTTGGTTTCCTCACCATTCTTCTCCTGACGGCTGACTGCCAATGAGAAACGTGCTACAGAAACGTTGGTGAACTGACGGATTTCTGCGTTGTTGCCTACGAATCCTGTTACTACGAAAGTGTTCTCGATCTTTTTCATATTGAATTACTTTTTGAAGTGAAACTTAATTTTTACATGCAATCCAAGAGCAGGGATGTGGCACATGAGGGCAGCACCATGAAAATCGACTATAATACTCGTTTTCTGTTGGCGGTGAGGAGAAAAAGGAAGATTATCGGCTATTTTATTGGTCACAGCGAAGCGACCGCACAAGACGGATTCCATCTGTCGAAGCATCACGCTACCTTTGCATAGGAAAAATAGTGGCTTCAAAAAATCGGTAATTCAGAAAAGGACGCAAGAACACCGTAACAGCATCGTATGGCTCAATCATTTGCAGTAACCATCACCAATGCAAAACACGTTTCCATGGCGTGTGCCGTCATAAACAATGGTAAACCAACAGGCAATACACTTTTCTGCATGGAGGGTGGTCGCATGAGCATATTGACAAAGACAAGCAGAAGGAGAACCTGCTTCGAAGGCTACTCCTATTTGTAGAGGAAGGTAAGCATGAGCAACCAACTACAATCGCAATGCTGCAAACAAGATCCATCCTCAGACAAAAGGCTTCATTGTACGAAAAGCTCCAAGAAAGGCGTAGTCGCAGATTTTATCTCATACAAAGAGGCAGGTCGCCATTTGGCGAATACAACCATCAAAGCAAAGCCATATAAAAGTTTATCGGCAAACGATGAAGGGAGTTTGCCGTTACATACAAAAGGGCTTTTACTGGCGGAAAGAAAAAAGATGCCTGGCGAGTATAACCTTCACCAAGCATCCTTTTCGTCAGTCATAGACAAGAACGTCATCACGTCTTTCTACAATTTCCTTGCCATTGCGCAATTTCACTACGATGTCCTCACCATAGTCTGCAACCACGAAACCTTCTGTGCGTCCTCTGTAGGGTATCAGCAGTGTGCAACTGCAACCGATAATGTCGGTCAATTCTTCGTATTCAAACATAGCTCTATAAAGTTTGTGGGGCCTCCGAATGATAAATCACCTTGCAATCCTCAACCTCGGCAGGTAGTCCAAAGGCAGGATAGTGCGAGAATGATGCGTTTCCATCTTGGCTGAGTGGAGAAACAATCTCCACTTGCCATTTCTGCATGAAGCCATCAACCATCTTGATGTCTTCATCACTCAATCCCGTAGGGTCGCCATTGATGATGTTGCATAATGCCCATGTGGGGATTTTCTCTATCGTCTCAAATCTTTCCATCAGTCAAACGTGAACTTGTTTATATAAAAATAGGTGTCTACGTTCTCATACTCATAGCCGTTGATGAAGTCCACCATTTCATCTTCGGTTCTGTCACCTTGCGAGATACCCATCTTCTCACACCACTTGGCAATAGCATCTTGGCAAGTGTCAAAGATGTCCTCACAAGCATCCTCGAAAGACTCACCCGAAGAACTCACACAGCATTCCTCTGGGAAGAAGCCTTGCTCGTCATGGACATAGAAAATGTCGCATCCACATTCTATCTCACGATAACTGACGGAAAGTTCTCCACCAAGAACTTTGTTCAGTTCATCAAAGAACTCCTCACAGGCAGACCATGCACTTTCGGTGTCAAAGGACAACAAGCAGATGTCCTCGTCTGCCTCAAACTCTGCCCAATAGATATATCCTCTTACCGATATGCCCATCTTCTCATAGTCGATGCCATAGTGTTCCGCCAACTTGTAGAGATGTACGTTCTTGGTGTTCACCTCCATTGTTTGGAGCGTGTTCCAAAGGTCGGCTACCGCCTTGCGTTCGCCCATCACCTTGTACTGAGTGTCACAAATGTTTGCCATAAGTCTTCATTTTTTTATTCCCTAATTTTGCATCTGCAATTTCGGGATTGATTTAAATTTTGTTGCCTCAAAAGGTGTCTGTGCTTTTCCTGCAAGGTTCTCTGCTCAAATACGACCTGCAAGGTGGAGATTTTAGCAAGAGACCATAGGCACTGACCTTGCAAGGAATATGGGTACAGACATTACCTTTGCAACCAAATTTATCAAAGCCCAGAAATGGTGATGAAGATTCAGGTAAAGGAGTAACAATTAGAAAAGTTGAGCTGTGAGGATAAAAAAGCCAAGAACGACTTGAAACAAGCGATTACAAGTGGAAAGTAACGGAAATCATACAAGAGTTCTTACTGGCGGAAAGAAAGAGAGCGACAACCCAATACTGCACATGGCACGGTTGGGCTATCGCTCCGCAATTCGTTCAGTTCATCCAATCCATTAGTATATATATCCTAAGATGAATGAATTTATATTTGTGTATTGGCTTTGGTTGGCAGCCATAGACAAGTAACACATCTTTTTTCTTTCCGCCAGTAAAAATGGTTCTTGAAGTAGAAGTAACAGGGAAAATGGTTGTTGGGTAGCAAAATTTGTTGCACAGGATTTGTTTTTCATTTTGTTGGTTCTTTCTTGTCACCCAATAAAATGATGCTTACGTTTGCATTATCGTGTACCTACTGATAATCGAGTAGGTAACAAATAAGAAATATCATCTTGCTATGTGCAACGCTGAAAGCCCCACGCCGATGTAAGTATATAATACGACCTAATGCGTCAT